>Ga0209700_101776_pt1 | contig 44824 bp, 22 predicted proteins | sample SiratroredBW_FD_187528 | JGI IMG/M metagenome (GOLD analysis project Ga0209700, IMG submission 187528) | Root nodule microbial communities of legume samples collected from California, USA - Siratro red BW (SPAdes) (version 2) | ecosystem: Host-associated > Plants > Roots > Nodule | place: USA... | reverse complement strand
ATAGAGTAAGTTCTATTCTCCTTCTAAAATGTTTTGCTACATATGTACATAGTCAATGTTTTAAATTGCAGTTTCAGTCACAACTTCTAACATCACATTTCACATACAGTTGGTGTGACAACCAAATGGTATCTGATTTTGTATGAATTGTAAAACTAATAATTGATTTGTGTTGTTTCTTTAGAGAGGTGAAGGAGATAAAAGGAGTGAAGTTGCCAAATTTAAGCTCGAAGAAACTGGTGGATGCTGGTTTTGAGTTCAAGTATACTGTGGAGGACATGTTTACTGATGCAATTGATTGTTGCAAGCAAAATGGTTATCTTTAAATTGTTTCAGTCATCAGTTTCACAAAATAAAGTCAATGATGTTGGAGGCATCTACACCTTTTGATGCATGTTGTTTTTCCTAATTAATCAATAAAGGATATAATATTTCTCCTTTGTCTCAATACACAAGAACCCTTTAATATTCATGTTTCTATTTTAGTTTCAAATCTTTTTGCATTATCTTATGCAGTGTGAAAATCATCTGTTGTCAAAGATAACTGCGGTGAAAAGAAAAAAAGAACAATGTAATAAAATAATATCAATCAGCTATATTGACCAATGTGAGATTATTTTAAGACAATCAATGATTTTGAGGTAGAATTTTTCAGTTCCATAAATAACTAAAAAACTGTAGTCAACAGTGATCTTAGGTGATTGTAACAAGTACTATCTAAAAGAAATCAAAAAAGGAGGAAGAAAAAGAAAAGAAAAAGAGTAAAAATAGGAAAATATTAGTGATGTGATAAAGTAAAAATATATAAAATGAAAAAAAGTGGAAACCTTTTTATGATGGATAAGAGGAAATTTGTGGAGAAATGGTTTTCAGTACCAATGTGTATACATAAACTAAAATTTATTTTTAAAAAAAGTATGAGAGAATTTTATTAAATAAATTTATGTATAAAATAATTTTAATTTGTAAAATTTATTTAATTTTCCTTTTCATTTCTGATCGTAAAAAAAAAATCCAACCTAAACTTTTTGCCTAGGAAGAACACAATAATGATGTTGTGAACCAAACGTTATGTACACTTTTAATCACAATATAGAACAATATTAAAAGACGCTATACGGAGTTAGCATATGGTAAAGTAGTAAAATATTTTTTTTGTTACAACATGGTAAAGTAATAATTGGTTATTTAGGTCATTGATTTTCTCAAAACAAAAATAATATTTTCTTAAAATGGTTATGTAATCATTTTTTAAAATTTGACTTTCTAGTTTGGGAATTAATTTGTGTAAACGAGAGGACGGGAAAGAGAACTTTGTGTGGCTGTGCATATATTTGGTTGACTGAACAAATCTCTTTCATATGGATTTTTATTTTAACAAAGTAAAGTATTTGTTTTCATCTAAGATATTTATATTTCGGCTTTATTTAAAAAATTGTCTGTATTTTGTTTTTCTAATTATGAAATACATTACTTTTACTACTTTAAATACTATGAAAACTATATTTCCCATAAACCATATTTAGCAAGAATCTATTCGAATCTTCGACATCAAATATAACATGCACAAATAATTAAATATAAAATAAGTAAATGTAAAAAAGATATAGATAGTTTTCAAATACCTTTTCTTAAAAGATTCATCAAAGACCTTTGTGTGTATACATTCAACTATACGTATACATTTCCATGTCTCTAGGCTTGGTAATATCTGTATGAATTTTTTTTAATGCAATTGTATAACCTGGTAGAAATATTTTCATAATATTTTTCTTATATAAATATTTACATTACATTAGGCAATTAATGTTTGGTGTGCTTCCCAACTATTGGTGGTAGTTGGTGATAGTGTGGTTTAGTTGAAGTGTGATTGTTGTAATAGTTTTTTTTTTTTTTTTAAGTTTGAGTTTTAGATTAAGAAAATAAATAAATAATTATTGTGACTCATGTGAAATATAAAATAAAATAAAAAGAAATATTAATAATTATAAGAGGTTATTTATTTTATAAATAGTTAATAATAAGTCTGATGGATGTTGGTTACAGAAAGAAATTAGGGTTCGTAGTGTGAGGGTTCTTCATAATTAACCATCAAAGAAATGTGTGGGAGAAGAAAAATGATTGAAAGAGATAAATTGAGAAAAGGAGATTAAAGTTCTTTGATTCGGTTTTTCATGAATAAAAGTAAGTCTCTCTTACTATTATATATATTATGTGAGAATCATAGATTGTATGCGTATGATTGATTACTTATATTAGAATAGAACTTAGTGATTTTCTAGATATCATAACATAATTTGAAATACAAAATATTATTATAAAATATAAAATTTAGAATATTTTATTTTATTTTAGATTTTATTTTAAAACAATAGCAGACCCTTGAATATATTTTATTTTCTTTTCAATAGGTCTTTAATTTGATGGTTTTGAATATGGTTGGTCCTCTTTATATTATGTCAATAGAAAATGAATGTTTACACAACATATTTTACTCTTGTAGATCATTGATGTTATTTATGTATATTGTTTATTTTCTTGATGTACATGACTTTGGAAATGTAGATTCTCAAACTTTAAGGTTATGTTTTTCTTTTTTTCAAAAGAAACAAAATACATTCTAAAATACATTATAGATTATATGTTCAAAAACAGAAACACTTATTACACTCTATATATGAAAAATAGTACCAGCTTAAGACGGTGAGAAGCCTAAAACACTTTAAAAAAAAGTAGCCTTTTTAAAATTAATAAAACAATTAAAATTGTGATATTTATATTTAAAAATTATTTTTTTTAAGTTTTTTGTGACGTAAAATTATCTATTAAATTATTATAACTAATTTTATTTAAAATATATTTTTAATAGACAATAAAACTAATCTAGTTAACCTTATTTGAAACATTGTTGATCTTAAATAAGATTTTATTAGTTTATATTTTGAAATATGAATTGGTTTATTATTTTTCAATCCTATAATCTCTTTTAAGATATTTATTTTTGAAAATAAATCTATTCAATATATTTGTATATTTTTATATAAAATTAAAAATTTTAATATATATAACACTGAATATAACTTATAAGTATATAAAATGAAACTAAGTTTAAAAGATAGAACCTGATTGAAAAAAATAATGAATATTATTATAGTATGTAGTCTTTTCTATTTGTCATTTGGTAAGCCTTTAAATTTAATCTATAAATTTTAAATTTTTAATATTCTTTCTTAAATTTTAAATTTCCATAAATCTGATATTGACTTTTACATGATATTGATACACCCAAAATGAGCAAAATGAACACAAACTGCAATTCCTCAGTCTATGGCTTCAAGTCTCAAACAGAGACACTCATAAATGAACAACATAGAATAATAAAATAATTTTAGAATTGGATAATGGTCTAATAACAATCAAACACTTAAATTAACAATAATATGAAAGAATCAATAAAAGAGACAGAAAAAGGAAAGAAATAAGTGAGGATAACAAAAAGAATGAAAAAAGATAAGTGAAAAAGATAGAGAAAAAAAACATATAAATAAATTATGTTAATGTGATAAAATAATAAGAGATAAAAAATTAAAAAAGTTTTAATATTAGTGACTTTTCAATATTTTTTTAAAAAATATTAATTTATTAATAGAAAGTTTCAAAAAATTTTATTCATTAAATAATATTTATAATATTAATATATATTTAAAATTATTAAAAAATATTTATAATATAAATAAAAACCTAAAGTGAGTTAAAGATATTTGATATTTTTAAGTAAAATTTATATTCGAGTATAATTTTAAAATTAAATATTTTTTAATTTTATAATAATATATTAATATTAAATTTGTTGAAGTCTTTAAAGTTTAAAGTCCTTAGTTTAGCTCTTTAAACTTTGAACTGATAACTGATCGTGCTTCAAGTACAACTTTGTCATTTTATCCCTTCATAGAAGTGCAAGTTAAAATCCATGGAGTCAAAAATGTAAAAAAAAAGATAAAAACCTTTCAATTTATATTATTTACAATACCCTTTAGGTAAATTTATCTATCACTTAGAGTAAATAATAATATAATAATTATATAACATAAAAACACATAGAAATAAACCTTGATAAAATTCTAAATCCTTACATCTAAACTATTTGAAACACCAAACATAATACATTTTAATATTTAAGAGACTCAACACAAAACAATTGCTTTAAAAATGACTAAATGTAAACTTTAGAAAAGCTTAGAGCAACAAAAACATATTTTATCTTCTTTTCATTAGTTCTTTAATTTGATGGTTTTGAATATGATTGGTGGTTCAGAAAGTGCATTGAAAAGTATAATAGAACAGAAGGAAAAGTCGGAGGCAATTTGATTAATTTTGTTTGTGTGTATCAATTTGACAATTTTATATTTATACTCGTTCTCCTTCTAGAAATAATGAACTTTTCTATATGATATCCCATTTTTAAAAATTATAATCTAATTCTCATATTATTTTTTCTTTTCATTTAAGCATTCTATTACCTTACAATTTAATATAAATTTTCTTACCCATTTACTCTAACTAGATATCATAATTTTTTGTACTACGTTTCTTTGAGTATAACGAGTATCTTATTTTGCTCTTGATTTTTAAAATAGGCGTAGAAACTAAATGAAAAAAAGAAATAGGAAACTAACAAAAGGGCTATCCAAGAAGAGAAATTAAGAATCTTTTCAAAAATTAAAAACAATTAACAAATTGATAATTAATACTTAACGAGACAACTGTGATCTCTATATTAAAGAATAATAAAATATGATCTTTTTCAGAAGAAAGAGCAATCATATCCTCCACCAGTAACCAAAAAAAAAGTATAATAGTCTTTTAAAAGCCCCCATACAGGGCATGTGTTGATTTTTTGTGTGTATATGAATCCATTCTTGAAGATTGAAGCAGAACCATCAACAGTAGAAGTAGAGGAAGATAAAAAGACCCTGAAAAGAGTGTAATAGTGTCCAAATGGAAGTGGGAAAAGGAAGAGTTTGTGTAACTGGAGGCACAGGGTTTATTGGCTCATGGATCATCAAGAAACTGCTTGAGGATGGTTACAGTGTGAATACCACTGTTAGACCTGATCCAGGTGATTATTTATGTTTCAAAAATTTGATGAACTATTCAAAAGTTTCAACATAGTTAACATCAATCACTTAGATAGTTAACCTCAATTGTTGTTAGAAGTTGGAGATACCCTTTAAAAAGACCATGTGTCTTCTGTTGATTCATCTCTCTTTCTCTTAAAATCTTTGTTTTTCTGACAATTCTTGATCTTGGGAGTAAGAGGGTATGAGAAAGTCTTTCAGCAAAATTCTTTTAGCTATTATCATTTATTATCAAAATCATATTTTTAGTGTTTGACAAACTTTTTAGTGTTCATCTTACTTAATGGAGCTGGATTTGATCTCAAATTCTGAGATATTTTTATTCTTTTTTGTCTTCATGTTATGTTATGATGATGATTTAGTTATGAGGGGCATATAACCAAAATTGTGTTATGTATTTAACAGATGGCAAGAGGGATATGAGCTTCCTCACAAATCTACCAGGTGCATCTGAAAGGTTAAATTTTTTCAGTGCTGATCTCAGCAATCCAGAGAGTTTCACTGATGCAATAGAAGGGTGTTTTGGGGTGCTCCACACTGCCACTCCAATAGATCTACCCATGAACGAACCAGAAGAAGTGGTGACCAAAAGAAGCATTGATGGAGCATTAGGCATTCTGAAAGCATGCCTGAATTCGAAGACAGTGAAGAGGGTTGTGTACACTTCCAGTGCTTCTGCTGTTTATTGGCAGGAGAAAGAAGATGATGTGATGGATGAGAGTTATTGGAGTGATGAGAATCTTCTTAGAGAGTTGAAGCCCTTTGCTTGGTCATACTCAATTTCCAAGACAATGGCAGAGAAAGCAGTTCTTGAATTTGGAGAAAAACATGGCTTGGATGTTGTGACTCTCATTCCTACTTTTGTTCTTGGACCATTCATCTGTCCTAAACTCCCTGGCTCAGTTTTCACCACTCTCGCTTTCTTATTTGGTAAGTGCTGCTGCAGCTTTTAATCTGTAGGACCCCTTTTATAATTCTTTGCTCATCAATTTTGATTATCATGTTAGAAATTTGAATTGATGATCGTGTAAAAGTAGACTTAACAAGATAAAAGTAAAACATGATTCATCTCGATTACAGACAAGGTGAATTTATGGTATATAAATAAAAGTAATGTTTATCTTTTGATTTTTTAATGTTGAATTAGGTTTAAACTCACGTTCTAATATGATATCAAAATTTATTGATTGGACTGTTAGATTACAAGTCACAAATATTTAGTCTCCGTACACAAATTTAATAGTTTAACGTGCGTAAAGATTATAAATTAACTAAAAATCAGACCAATTTATAATATATAAAAGAGTCGGATATGCCAACATAACCTCAAAATTGCTTGTACAAGTTCTGAATGAACAGAAATGGATTGTGCAGGTAAGAAGAATCCATTTGGTGCCTCTCGTGTCCACATGGTACATGTTGATGATATTGCACGAGCACATATCTTCCTGCTAGAGCATCCTAATCCAAAAGGGAGGTATAATTGCTCACCATTCATAGCAGATGTGGAAGAAATAGCAGAACTTCTTTCAGCCAAATACCCAAATTTTCAAATATCAGTAGAGTGAGTTCTATGCCATAGTCCTTCTCCATCAACATTATTTCTTAAACTTGTAACTATCATTTAACTTTGGTTTTCTTCTTCTAGGGAGGTGAAGAAATTTCATGATGTCAAGCTTCCAGATTTAGTCTCCAAGAAACTTACGGATGCTGGATTTGAGTTTAAGCATAGCATGGAGGAAATGTTTGTAGATGCAATTGAATGCTGCAAAGAAAAGGGTCATCTATGAACCATGATTAATAAGAAGATTAACATATGCATGAACTTCTATTTATGAATAACAATAAATACTATTTCTGCACCTTTAAATGTCAGAAAAGTAAATCAATCAAAATTATAATTGTTATTTTCAGTCAATTTGAAGTTTAGTTATATATATGCTTGTATATGCTTGTATTTATGTATGCTTGTATTTCGATTGTTGTGTAAGATTCAACTTTTTGTATAATGGTTATATATATATATATATATATATATATATATATATATATATATATATATATATATATATATGTTTAACGCAATTTTTCAATTCTATGTTTGAATAAATGAAAGCGTTAAATTTATCAAAATAGATAAATTTAAAAAATTTATTCACAAGGACAAACCATACTTAAAAAAATAAACAAACTACATTTCGAATACATGACTTTTGTTTTCAACGTAGTTTTTAATTTTAGGAAGATTGTTTTGTTTTGATACACGACTTAATTTTTTAAAATATTTTTTTTATATATATATATATATATATATATATATATATATATATATTTACATTTCAATTTCTGACTGAAAAATTTGTAAATCCTAAAATGATTTTAAACTATACAATAATTTAATAGGCAAACACTTTAAATAAAATTATTTGAATGCTTTCAAACTGAATAAAAATTCCAGACCAATAAATTTCAATTTTAACTGATTTTTAAACCCTGAATAATTTTGAATTATTCAATAAATGTCCAATAATTTAATTATTTTAAACTACCCAATAATTATTTACAGGTAATACATTAAAAAGGTATGATATCTTAAAATTATCGAAACCTAAAATTGATAAAAACTACCCGATAATTATATGTAAAGTTGAAAATTAAAAGTGTATAAATACTAAAATTATCTGAACCTAAAATAATAATAAAAACTATACAATAATTATATGCAAAGATTGTAAATTAACAATATATGAACGGAAAACTTTTTAGCAATGATTTTAGAATGATGATAGTTAATACATATGTCATTACAGAAAAAAAATTAAACATAGTGCAAAATTGTTAGAGAATTTAACAGATGATTCAGAATCATATTATTTGTATTTTATTTTATCTTTTTAAAATTTTTATCAATTTTAATATAACATGGATTTTCTTTAAAAGTAACATACTACAATAATTATAGTAAGAATTATTGTTGTATGTCATTTTTTAAATATTTTTTAATTTCTACATTTAACTTGCATTCAATTAAATATCAAACAAATTTATAGTAAGAACTCTTGTTTTATGTCATCTTTTTTAATTTCTACATTTAATTTGCATTCAATTAAATATTAATCAAATTACTCATAAATGTAATTGTTTATGGAGTATCTTACTTTACATCACATTACAAACATATTTATAAATAAATTGTTTGACATTATTTTGAATTCATATATAATTTATGTAATTGCAAATAAGTATGTAAAAATAATATAAGACTTATACCCTTAAAGGAAATATATACACTGCTTCCTAAATATCATTTTTATTAAATACATCGCATTTTTTTATTACACTACTATTTATCGTGGACGATGTGTAAGATCGCTCGTGTTATATCTTATATTTTTTTTTTCTGTCATTAAGAATTCAATTATTATAAATTGATTATTTAAGGAGAAGAAACATTTTTACTTAAAAATACCATCGGACTTCATTTATTGGAATTAACACATCTTATTATTAATATCTGCAATTATTAAAAGTAACAAAAATTACATTTTCATATAGTTCTTTCAATTATTATGATAATACATCACATCTCAACAAAATTTATTCGATACCTAATACAGAAGCGTCTATATTGTTAATATTATAATCATGTTTTTAATTTGAAATATATAATTTCAGTCTTTTAAATTTATTCTATCGATAGTAGAAACGGTTTTGAAAAAAAAAAAAAATCTTTTACTTAGTATAAGGAGATATTTTTAGTTATTTATTTAAGAAACCACAATATGATTATTCTAAAATTCAAAGATTAAAACCATAGTTAAAAATTTTGATAATGAAAAATGTATTAATTTTGTGTCATTACTTTTTAATTTATGCAATTAACTTGTGTCTTGTTTTGTTTTGTGACGACATTGATGTTGATTTTCAAAGTCAAAATAAATACACCATTGAAACAATTTGCATGCCTTCAAATTTCTTCATCATAGTAATATATTATATAGAGAACAAGTTGAATTTGATTATTAATTATAATATTCTATGCTGGTTTTTCAAAAGAGTGACTTTAGTTTTATTTTCACTATGTTAAAGTGTATTTGGATTGGTTGAATTATGAGGAGAGAGAAGAGAAAAATAGAGATTTAGAAAGATAATCAAAATTCATGGATTTGAATGTGAAAAATAAGAGAAATAGTGGCAGAAAAATCAATGGGTCCACTCATGTGAATGTGATGGTGTGAATTGGAATATTTTTGTGGAAAGTTAAGTTTACTTTACAGTGTGGGAAGTTTCAATGTTTCACAAATAATTAATACCAGTGTCCTGTTTTTAATTATATAACTTATTTAAATGTTCAATACTGAATTATCAAAATTTAAATTATTATTTTTAAGAAATATTGTAAAATTTATATTTAGGATGTCTTTTTCAATCAATTATATAAAATTGTTATACTAAGTGCACTGAAATTAATTCTTACACACGTCATGACACCGATGTTTAAATCTATTATTATTATTATTATTATTATTATTATTATTATTATTATTATTATTATTTAAAAAAACCATTATTATCTAGAACAATAGATAATAGAGATTTTCTAATTTTATATTAATATTTCATATTTTTATTTTATCGTTATATTTGAAAATTATAACAAATAAATATAAATTTTTTGTATGTTACAAATAATTGTATACTATAAATCATAATGTTTTTTTTATGTAATTGCTATTTTTATTTTTCTTAAAATTCACCCAATTATTTTGTTCAAATCTTTAAAGAATATTATATTTATTTTCGCTAAGGATAAAGTGATGAGGTAAAATTTATGTACTTGTGTTTTTGGTGACTTTATTAAGTGTGTGTAATAATTCAAAGATGGTATATATATATATATATATATATATTAGGTTTATTATTTAACTTATTTAATGTACTGTACGTGTTATTTGCCTTCATTTTTGGATTTATGAAGTTACTTTATCCGTGAATGTAAAAATAAGAGAAAGTGCATAAATGAATACCCTAGAGAATGAAATCACAAAAGTAGAGAAAACTCTACATCGCTAAACTTTCTTGACTATTATGCGAAGATAATACGTGTTTTTCATTCTTATTAATTCAATCACTCGTAGACTTTAACTTGAATATGTAACATATGTATTTGTTAATATTAAAATATATAACAAATTTATAATAATATGAAGTTATCTCATAAAGAATATTTTCTTAATTCCTATATTCACTTATACTAAAGTAATTAATTCTTAAAGTATAAACTTCACTTTCTAAAAATATCCCTCTTCTTACTAAGACATAAGTGTGCTTCCTTTTAGAAAAAATATTATAAAATACTAGTGATTATTAAGGTAATTTTTTATATAAATATTGAGTTATACAAAGAATAACATGATAAATACAAGTTTTATTAATATTTTAAATTATATAGACAAATGTATCAGATAAGGTAAAAGTTCATATTAGCTATTAAGTGTATCGAAGTTACCTTATTTGTGTTAAATATTTTATAAAAATACTTTATGTAATATATGGAAAATACTAGTTCAATATATTTAAATTTAATAGTTTTTGTCTTTAATATTTAATGTGATTTAAAGTTAAATAATAAATATAATTTATATATTATTTCAGATAATGTATGATATTTTATATACTATATATATATATATATATATATATATATATATATTATTGGAGTTGTTTTGTATCAGTGTTTATATTATTTTAAAATATATTTCTAGTTATTTGTATTATATGTAGTAATATTTCAAAAATGCTACATAAAAGAACCATTTTCATCGCGAGTTAAATATATTAAAATACTATAACTAACATTTTTATTGTTATTATGTTGTTTAAAAAATATACTTAGTTTTAAATAGCTTCCATTAAACCAACTCATTACTATAGACAAATTAACAAGAAAATTGAATTTCAAGTAAAATAAATGAATATTTTGTTCAGAACAAATGATTATGTTTTTCTATCCTATGCATCACTTATGACTATTTTTATAAATTTTTATGGGAGGTGATTTCTGACTACCACCATTTTTTCATTCTTCTACCTTTTTCTCTTTTTCCTCTCTCTTAACCCAAATTTGTTTCACAATTTTTATTGAAAACATGGAGTGAGAGATAAGAGACGAGGGAAGAGGGAAAAAGAAAGAAGAACAATAAATAAATGAGTTAGAATAAGGTAGGTGGCTCAATCAATCAAATTAGACTTTTTAATATACTAAAACTATACTATAAATAATTATAATTAACTAATAAACAATATACAAAGGCCAATATTGAAAGTAAATACACATTAAACTCGATTTACACTCCTTTATAAGAATAAATTAAGAAATGTACGAATTAAGATTTTAAAATATTTTTTTTTGTAAAAATCTTATAGTATTTAATAAATACTTTCAATTTAAAATTATGTAAAAAATTATATAAATAAATCTCACGATATTTAATTAAGATTATTAAGATTTTTTAAGAAGAAAATAAAGAAATGATATTTATTTAGTATGTTTTAAATTTTTTCAAAAAATAATGATATTAAAAAATATATTTAATGAATTATTTTGGATAGATTTCACATAACATTACAGTGGAATAATCTTATCCAAAACATTTTATTTTCGTATTTATTGTTAAAGTTTTCTTTCCCACATTACACACAAGCTCGTCTATTAAAGAAAACATTTACAATAATCTATTAAAAGATTAAAGTTCATTGAAGAAAACAAAATATTAGTTTTATTTTCTTTATCTGAAAATTTTGTTTTTATTACTTTTCATTAACTACTATATTTTTTATTTCTAATGTATACATCTATTTTAAATCAAATTACAAAAAAGGTTTTATAAATCTTAATATTTTAGTTTTTATATAGTCATGAAACTGCACGTCTGAATGCATGACGTGCAAATCCACAGTTTGATTAAGAATCCACGTGTGCAGCTGCTAGAACAACAACAACACACAAACACACCAAGCCTTAACCTTAACAAAATCAAACCCTTGTTCTTGTTCATCTTCTTCTTCACTCTGAAATGGATCCAGCGTTACCCATCGTAGCGCTTTCGCTGGTGTTGGGTGCCATAATTGCCTTTCTCTTCTTCAACGCCTACTTCCGCAAGCGCCAATCCGAAGTGCGATCCATCGCCAAACCCAATCCCGATCCCAATCCCAACCCTATCTCCGAACCCCTTCCCAAGAAGCCTCTCTCCAAACCCCATTCCACCGACAAGGTCGCTTCCAATTCTCAACTCCTTCTTCTCGTTTCCGTATTGTGTTTGCTTCGGTTCTCAAAATGTGGTTTCTTTTATGGGTTTAGGATCAAAACAAGCGACACCATCCGTTGGATTTGAATACTTTGAAGGGCCATGGTGATGCGGTGACAGGGATATGCTTCTCGCCCGATGGACGCAATTTGGCAACAGGTACTGTTCCTTTTAAAGATAAATTCGTCAATTTTCGTTGCCATGCTTTGTTCAATTCTCTTGTGCCTCTTATTTTCCTCAGGTGTAAGATCTGCGCGTTCTTAGTTTAGTTTTTCTCTGTGCACTATGTGTTGGAGATCACAATGAGTAGAGATAGATCACATTATAGTATATAAGTGGAGAATAAGTCTTATCTTCTAAGTCAAATTTGTGGGTTGAGTGAGGGCCTATTTAGATTTCTCCATAAGCACTTATAAGATAAGAAAAAAAAAGGAACAAACTTGTAAAAATTAGTTCCTCCATAGCTTATGTATGATCAAATTTGTGGAAACTCTCTTGTATAACCTCTTGTGCATAAGTTAGTTAATTTTAACTTATGGAGAAACTCATTCATTATTTTTCTTATTTTTTTCTCTCCTAAAATAGAAGTGCTCATGGAAAACTGGTCAAAACTCACCCTTAGACTTAAACTCAAATTTTAAGACTACATGAGCAGATGGTGGTTATGAGGTGGTTGATAAGCATGTAGGGGTGACAATTGGATTTGGACCTAGTGGCAATGAATATGATAACAGTGGGAAGGGGAATTACTCTTTAAAATGGGATATGGTTAGGATATTTGCTTGCTTGAAAAAGTTCATTGGGTGGTTGTGGGTTTCGGTACTTTAGTGTTCAATCTTCTCATATTGGATATTTCTTTTGAAACCTTATGTTACACACCTCAGCAGCAAGGAAGAGCAAGGACAGAATGGAAAAATCACCCCTTTTCAATTTACATATAGGAGGAGAGGAAAGAAAAATAGGGGAATGAGTGGTGAGAGCAAAGGGATTTTGGGGGTTTGGTAGAGGAGAGAGGAATATAAATAGAGGGAAGTAACATTGGTTGGGGTGTGTGTGGAAATTGGGGGAGAGAATTGGCCTCTCCAAAGCCAAATAAAACTTTTCTGTTATTGCTTTACACATTTACACTTTTACCTTAATAGTATTCTCAGATTTAAGGGAATCATCACACTGATATTCCTTCCTCTGAGTTTCAGCATTCTTCTCTGTTCATATCTTCTAATACTCTTCTTTATATTTTCTATTGCTCCTATGTCTACTTATTCTGTTCTGAGGGAGGGTTTTATACCAAGGAACTTTACAACTTGGTTTATATATTACACCTTAGTGTATTAGTTACTTTGTCAAAACATCACATCAGGTTCTGTGCTTACTTTTATTATGTTGGATTTGATTTTAGTTAAGTTGTTTTATTTAATATATGATAAATTTGTGGATATTTTTAAATTGAGTTAGATATTACATTTTAAATTAATGCTATTGGTTTTGTGAAAATTTTCATATTAATATTGGTAGTATAATTTTTTACTTTATTGGTTTGTCAAAAATAAGATATATTAAGAATGAAAACATATTTCGTTTAGCCAAATGCAAGTATGTGTTCAGGTACGAATATACGGGTATGCATAGGATATGGGTATGAGTACTTAAATTTGCTGCTTGCATGGAAGTATGGATCTGAGGACAAATATTTCCATTTCCATGAATCTATGTGCATCTATTAATTAAAAATTTCTAGTTATACTTATTTTCTACTACAAAGATAAGCCCATCTTGACCTCATTGTTGATATGTTTATTATTCTGAATATTTTGTTAAACAAGATCTTCATTAGGTAGATGAGAGAAAATAATACTAGGTAGACAATATATAAGCTGTCAAAATAACGAAACCAAAACCAAAGGACCAAACTAGCTGTAAAACACTGCTGACTCAAGCAGTCTTTCTGTACCATTACCTGAGCTGCCATAGATATAGTTTTTTCCCATAGGCATAACATGTTTAAGAGACAATGGTATCATTGAAGTTGTAGACAAAGTATTGAAGAGCTTGCATTGACTAGAGATAAAAGTCAAACTAGAGTATGTAAATGGGCACAAATCTCACCTTATTATGTCAATTTTGTAGGGTTGAGTTAGGTTTAAATTTCACTTTTTTAAGACAACCACTCAAGTCAATGACAATAAGGAACCTGCAAAAGTAGTGCTCAGCATTTGCTGCCTCCGTATTAAAGTTCCTTACTGTTTCAAAGTGATCACATGTGTTGACTTGTACTTTTCAAGCACCATTGTTGTTTCCTAATTTCCTTTGTTTTCTTTGACCCAAGATTCCTACCTGTTCTAATGGTTTTGTTTTTTATTTATTTTCACTTGTACAAACAATGAAGCATTGTGCGATTTTTTTTTTTCTTAAATTCCTAATTATATTGTCTGTGCAAACAGCTTGCGGTGATGGAGTTGTGAGAGTGTTTAAGTTGGATGATGCTTCAAGTAAAAGTTTCAAGTATGTGAATTTTAAGAGCCTCTTGGCACATGCATATAAAATAAATGCCAATCATATCTCATATGCATAAATTTTATTGTCTCTACTCTTTTGCAGGTTTCTAATATGCATAAATTTTGTTGGGTCTACTCTTTTGCAGGTTTCTAAGGATTAATTTACCTGCTGGTGGTCATCCAACAGCAGTTGCATTTTCTGATGATGCATCCTCCATTGTTGTGTCATCTTATACTCTCTCTGGTTGTTCATTATATATGTATGGAGAAGGGAAGCCCGTATCTTCGGAAAATAAACCACAAACAAAGCTTCCTCTCCCAGAAATTAAGTGGGAGCATCACAAAGTTCATGATAAAAGGTCAATATTGACCATGTTTGGAGCCTCAGCAACTTATGGCAGTGCTGATGGAAGTACGATTATTGCCTCTTGTTCAGAAGGTATCTTTCCGACATCAATTCCCATTGGAATCTATGAAAAAATGTTCTGTCTGTATGTCATAATTTATTTATATATTCAGGGTCTTCTTGCCTAATAGTATGCTGTGATGATGAAGGGAATTCCAATTTTAATTAAAAGTAGCTTGTGCAAAATTAAACGCTTGTATGGGGAAGGGTCTACAAAATGATTTAAGTAGAACATACATTTCTGTTTATGTCGCCTGTTGACATATTTATTGGATCACTAAATACTACAAAGGTCTCAGCAACCTATACTGTTTGACATAACCTAGGAACTTCTGAGTAAGAAAAATTGAATTGTTAACTAAAATTTGGATGTGGAATGAGATTTCAAGTTGCTAATGAAATTATTGTCAGTGTCTTTATGCTGAAATTTAATACTTCATGTTTGCTTTCTCTAACCTGTCCTAAATATGATTTCTAATTCAGGGACTGATATCATTCTTTGGCATGGAAAAACTGGGAAGAGTGTTGGCCATGTGGATACAAATCAATTGAAAAATAACATGGCTGCTATATCACCCAATGGTCGTTTTATTGCCGCAGCAGCATTTACTGCAGATGTGAAGGTGAGGTTTAATGTGCAAATCTATTTAATTTTTTTACGAGTTACTGATATTTCTTATGTATGCACGCATAGAGGCGCAACTCCTACTATGCAGTAAGAGGTAGCTTTTAAGCTTAATGTCTTGTGTTTTTACTAGCTAGGGACCAGATTTAGCTGTATCATCACCTCAGAAGCAAGGTTTGTATTTGTTCAATTAAAAAAGGGAATAAGCCACGTGGAAAATATGTTAGCCTATTATTAAGAGTTATCCTTCATTTCTATTACATGTGTGTTTGTCTGAAGTTATGGTACAATGCTGCTATAAATATTGCTCGGTGAAGTATATCCAATCACCTTCCTTGTTTACTATTCTCTCTCTCTCTCTCCGCGTATATGTATGCACAACACCTTTTACTTTAATTTTGTCAATGGTCAATGAACCTTTTTAGCCAAATGATTTCTAATGTTGTGTGACCAGTGTGGAAAAATGAATATGTGGAATAAACATGACTTTAGAAATTCTATCAATTAGTCTGTTTCATCTATTTAGGTAGAAAACAAATGTAAAAGTTGGTATTGTGAAGAATATTTTCCATGAAGCAAAAAGAAGATAATAGAGGGGGATGTGATATTATCAAGAGTACTTCCCACCTTGGCAAAAGCTTGAGTTATTAGCAAAGGCACTCTTGACATATAACACTCTACATTAGATATGGGCACCACCCTGTCTAAGCCATTAGGTATAACCACTGGACGGACAAACCTCACATGCACCCTTGTTTCCTTTGGCTTAATACCAAGTAATACAACTTTCAAGAACGCTTCTCTCCATGGCAAAATCTTAAGCAATTTTCATGAAAAAAGCTTAGGCTATTAGCCAAGGCACAATTCTTGAGGTAACACTCTGATATAGATTTGGGTCCTCCCTCTTTAAGTCATTAGGCATGGGCCACTGAGTTGAGTCTAACCATCAGACCCAATATGCTCCCTTGCATTCCTTTGGGCTAATACCATATGATATGGCCAAGAGCATTGGTGATCATGACAAAAACATTAGCTATTAGCAAATGTGCTATGCTTAACATTTAACACGCTGCATTACATGTGAGGCATTCCCTATTTAAGCCATTGTCGTGGGCCACTTGGTTGGCTCAACCCATGGACTCAACACGCACCCTTGTGATCCTTTTGTTTGATACCAAATGATATTATTTTGAGCATTTACTTCCATACCTAAAAGTTTAGCTATTAGCAAAGGCTTGATTCTCGCAGTCCTTAATTAAACCTGTATTCAAGCCATTGGGCATGGGTCGTTATTTTTGAATGTGACACACAAACCCAGCATGTACCCTCATCATTTTGGGTATATTAGGATGATTTGCTGGCTTGTAATAGTTGGGGGATGACTGAATACCAGGGGATGGAGAAGGAAGAAAATGGATTCTTGAAGTTAGCACTATTCCTGATGTGATATCATGTTTTTAGGCAGTGCATGGATCTCTTTAGACCAATATCAAAAAATTGATGTTCAATTGAAAATTTAGAATAATTTCAGATAATTTTCTGTTGAAGTAACACAATAGATCACAGGACTAGCTTTTGAAGGAAATCTTTGTGTGTAATGATCAACATATTGGTCAATCATCATCTTTTGTTCGTAATCTGTCAATAACTATGCCTACTCAAGAACCAAGATAGCAGCAAGTATATATCACTTAAAACTGCGCCATACAATGAAAGCCAGAATAAATCAAATTAAATATAATACTGCAATCACTTGTAATTCGTCTTTGACATGAATAGAATACAGTTGTCTAATAATTTGTTAGATGGCCTCAGGGAGCCTCTCAATAATACACAATTATTCATTACTATGCTTTTATTATTTTTGATTGGCAACATTTATCAGAATGTTACTGCTTCTGCTTTGAACATTGCTTTATGTATTCTCCATTTGTTTCTTGTTTACAATGTTTGGCAGGTCTGGGAGATTGTATATGCGAAGGATGGATCCGCCAAGGAAGTTGTAAATGTCATGCAGCTTAAGGGGCATAAGGTTAACATTTTTATTTTGGGGTGATTTAAAATTTAATTTAACCTCCCATTCATACATGTATAGACTTTTCACGCCAAAAAATTCAAAGATTATATTTTCCTTAAAGTACATTGCAACTTTGTTTATATAAAGGTATATTATAGATTAATTTTCATATATTTTTTATGCAGTAGTCTTATATTTCATGTATCACATTAGAATATCTTGGGTCAAAGGAAATTTCATGAGCATGATGTGCATGGACAATTTTCATGAAGGCATGCCTGCACTCGTGCTCACATGTGTACAATTTAAACAAAGAATAAAGATGATGGTCCATTTCTACATGCAGGCATATTAGCTTTACAATTTAAACAAAAAAGAATAAAGATGATGTTCCATGATTTTGACTATGATTATGTGTTTATTACTTGTGTGTCAGAGTGCTGTGACTTGGTTATGCTTTACACCGAACTCTGAGCAAATAATCACTGCATCCAAGGATGGTTCAATGAGAATATGGAATATCAATGGTGAGCAAACTTTGAAAGATGATTATTTTTTCAATAAGTAGGGTTCTTATCCAAATGTTAATATGTGCTGTCTTAAGGACTAGGTTGTTAATTTGTTCAATTCATCTCACCTTATTTTCCTTGTATCCTGAAGTTCGTTATCACCTTGATGAGGATCCAAAGACTTTGAAGGTGTTCCCTATTCCTCTTCACGATTCTTCTGGTGCTACTTTGCACTATGATCGCCTTAGTATTTCCCCGGATGGAAAAATCTTGGCTGCCACCCATGGTTCCACATTGCAGTGGTTATGTGTTGATACTGGAAAGGTTTTAGATACAGCTGAGAAAGCCCATGACAGTATGTCCAAGCATCAACTCTTTTAGTTGTTCCCTTGAAACATATAAATCAAGTTATTTTCCATCTGTGATCTTCCAGTCGTTGACTATTTTTTTCATTTGCAGGTGACATTTCTTGCATTTCTTGGGCTCCTAAAGCTATTCCAATGGGTAAATTCCATTCCTTTTGGTCCTTCACATAATTTATTGTGTTCTCAACAAATTTCCATTATTGTTGACACAAATTTGTTGCCAAATATGTGTCTTGTATCTTATGGGCTAATCAGTGTTAGAAGATAATGCAAAATTATCTACATGATACAAAGTGAATTTGATTTATAAACATACCAACACATGCTTCTTACTTATGTTCATCATTATGATACCTATAATCTTGTCCTAACTCCGATGTATTTTTTTTTTCATCTTAATGATTTTGGTGGTGCCTTTTACAGGAAATGATCAAGTCTTGGTTTTAGCCACTGCTAGTGCTGACAAGAAAGTAAAGTTGTGGGCATCTCCATCTATCCCTTCATCCTAAACCACTATGCTAGTGCACCAACTGCCATCATTAGCATGCCTCTGCTTGCACTGACAACTAATTTACATTAAAGAGAGATGCTTCAAAAGTTTCTCTTCACAACTTGATCAGAGCTGCTGGTATCTTTTGAAATTTGAATGAGAAACTGTGATGAGCTGAAATGATACAAGCCCTTCAGTTGATTATGCTTAGACTTGTATCTTTCCGAATTTTTGTGATTAATAATTTATAGACATATAGATAATGTTGGTTTTGGTTGTGCTAATCATATGAAGTGATGCGAGAATAGTGTTGTAGTGCTTTGGGAGAGAACAGAATGGACATGTTGCTAGTGAATACAGTTTGTCATTAAAAGAAATTATTCATATTTTCATCACAATTATGAGGGCATTTGTCCATCCTATTTTGAAATGGTTGAAATCGGGAAATAACTGACAAAATTCAAATCACATTTCGGCTTTTTTTCCCTCCTGCACCCCATAATTTCCATCTGCACACCCGTAACTTTTAAAATGACATTGTGCCTTTTAGAAGTGACTTTGATTTGTATAATAAGATTTCTGAATATATGAAATGCATTTTGAAGCTAGTTTCTCTTAGTATGGGTGTCGTAGTAGTTATGGGGGTGCAGAATGCAAAATCCCACATTTTGATGAACTTTTGAGCTACAAGCCCACAACCAAACTATTAAGCTCATATTCAACTTAGGGTTTTTACTTCCTGCACTCCAGATTTTGAACCTGTGCCTCTATAATCTTTAAAATGATTATTTTACCCTTCTTTTAAAGAAATGATTTCCGGATTAGTTGTTCTGAAATTTTTTCTGAAACAAACTTCAAAATTCATGAAATACAATATTCAACACGTTAAGAATAGGATAAAATTTTTGGAACAAGATTCTGGAATAAAATTTTTGGACTCTTCTTCAATGGCAATGTTGTAACAGTGCTGGTTAAAAAATATGGGGTGGAGGGAGTAAAAGCCTCAACTTAGAAGGCTTTGAAAATGGTTTCGAAACCACTGGAAAATGTCTACATTTTGTACGATAGTAAAAAACAATAATAGAAATACCTTATCCTAATTTTGATTAAATAATTACATGTTTTTGCCTAACTTCCCCTTGCTTTCTCAGTAGAATTAATTTTAAAAATTTTCATTCTTTATTTTATTCATTATTTATTTTAAAAAAAAAAAAAACTTAGTATACAGAGAGAGTAATTGTTCTTTACTGATCATTTACATTGAGGAAGAAAAAAACAAATATAAATGAATCTCTTACTTGATTGTTATAAATTAATTGAAAACAAAGAATTAAGGACCATAAAAAAGTATAAATTCAAAATAAATAATTATGGAGCTAAAATAGTATAAAAATTATAGGTAACCGTGAACGGACTTTTGATTTTAAATTTAATATTTTAACTAATTATTAATATAATATTACAAAAGATTAATAATATTACTATTTGGTCTTCACATTTTACTTTATACATAATGTAACTCAAACTAAACTTAAGGAGTTGATTTATACTCCGAATATGTCATGATAAAAACAATATTAACATAACCAGAAAAACATATTACAATTAATTTAGTGGTTGTTCTTTTCACTTATAATCAGCATACTAAATTTAAAACTTTAAATTAAAAACATATTTGTGAGTCGTCACTAATTTTGTAGGATTGAAAAAAAGTTCTCTTTTAAAAACAGGTTTGTGCATATTAAGTTACACTCAGACTCAATTATAGACCAAAGTAGCATAAATTCAATACCAACACCCCAAATTTAGCCTATAAACAAATTAAATCATAAGAAAATTAACGACATTTTGTAAGATTAAATTTAAGTCACTTACTATTCAAGAAAAAAAAATACAAACAAAAATTAATAATAAAGATCATATAAGCTAAACATTTGTAGACAAAATTCTCAAGAAGAGCTGTAACTTTTCTACAATATTTTCAAAATGAGTAATTTTCTTTTTATTTTCACGATAGATAAATCATGCATAGAAGATACAATTACATTATAAAGAAATTATGTCTCTATTATATGATTTCAATTATGTGAGAATGAAATTATATAATGGTAACACGATTTCTGTGTTAATGGTAAATTATGCAGGAGAGACCCAATTTCACTAAATTCTTCGTTCAATCACTGTTAATTAGAATGGTAAGTGATTAGTATGATTTCAGGGTTAAATGCATAACACTGAAATCATGTGGTCTTGACATGATTTCAGTGTAGTTGAAATTGTATGGGACTAGCACGATTTCAGTTATAATTCAACAACACTGAAATCACGTCCTTTGAACACAATTTCAATACTTTAATTTAGAAAAACATAATACTTAATTTATTGATTTTATGGTTTGAATGATATAATTTACAAAATTCATACAACAAGGTAACGTGTAAACACACTAAAGTATAGAAGATGAACAACATAAAGTAAATTATATAATTCAAACCATAAAATCAATAAATTAAGTGCTTTATTTTTATTATTTTATAGATTAAAGCACTGAATTTATGTTTCAGGTGCCCAGTTTTACTGTTGCTAAATTATAATTGAAATCGTGCTAGTCCCACATGATTTCAACTATAATGAAATCGTGCCAATATTACATAATTTCAGAGTTAGCACGATTTTAATTAACACTGGTTAAATAAGACATCAAAAGAATTAAGTGAAATCGTACAAACATGATTTTACCTTTAACATAAAAATCGTGTTATATTGGCATGATTTTATTTTCAAATAATTTAAATCAATGCAATAAAAATACAATTAATTCATAATGAAATCATACCACCTATACATCTATCGTTAAAATAAAATAAAAATTATTCATTTTAAGAATATTGTAAGATAATTGCATCTCTTTTAAATTTTTGTCACGTTTGTAAGTATAACACCATCATATAGAAGATAAAAATTATCATTTGACTTCCAAAAAGTTAACATTTCGTACCTACATATTCCCAAGTACTAACAAATCTAAAAACTGAACACACCACAATTTTTAAAAAATTAGTAAGGTTTATTGAATTTTCAATCCTTTAATTTGTTACAGCTCAAATAATTTAAAATGAAGAAAAAAAATTAATAAGCTGTCAAATTAACTCCCTTTTATTGGATCTAAAATATCTATAGAGATTGGAGATTGGAAACCTAATAATAGTAAATAAAATTTTCACTGAAAATAAATAAATAAATAATTAATCTACTTAATTAAAGTACACGTATCACTATTATTTATATAAATCAATTGTTCAATACGATGTTTCTACTAGTTTTATAAACAACATATAAATTTGTGTATAAGAACCTTTTAGAATAAATGTAGAAAATAGAAAATCTGAACCATACAATGTAAGTTTCTATTGTGTTAAATATAAATAAATTAAACCAAAATGTTGGAATACAAATATAATTAACACAATAAGTAGATAGTTAAGTTTTTCAGAGAACAATATTAAGTTCTTTATTCATTAAGTTGATAGAAATTTGATTATATAAAAATTAAGATAAGATTATAGCATGTGAACCGCTAAAGTCGGTCTCGTGAAAAATTTGCACAAAATACTAAGTTCTAATTTTATTAGAGAGAAAGTATCTAAATTATCCCAATACTAAAAACACCTATCCATTCATGTTGTAATATATAAGGCCATTCTTTATTAAACTTTAAAATTTCTCTCATATGGTATAAATTAAATGTTTATTTCAACTTTATTTATTTGATCATAGAGCCATTTTTAAAGTAAAAAGCATAACACAGCTACTTCATCTTGTAATTTTGGGTGTAAGTAGAATTTTCCTTGCCCATCTGCTTTATGTATTGGTACCCCTGCAAAATAAGATATAGTAACCCTATTATTATTACAATGATGAATTTATCCTTTACCAAAATATTAAATAATTCCATTGTTTTATAAATAAAAAAATAAAATGAAAGTAACCAATGCTTAAACCAATTATTTACAAAGATGAAGGTTACCTTATTAGTTCCATAAATGTAGTCACAATAGGTAAATACTGAGGCAAAGTTGCTTTGACTTTTTTCACCAACATAGTGATGGTAGTCATGGAATGCTGCTCCTCCATAAAATGGTATAAACTTTGTCCCACTCCAAGGAAAATCATACCTTAACCATGTCATAACATAAATAAGATTTAAAAAAATATCAGTTTATGTATTTTGAACTATATTAAAATAATTTAATAAAGGTTATAGTTATGATTGCATAAAAAAGGATTTCTTTTTGCCTCTGCATACATATTTAAAGGACAAAAATTAACCTTGAAAATCCATAATTATAGTTTTTCTCTTTACTCTTCCTATTCATCTGCTTTCTCTTTTGGATTATGTGATTTTGGAATTTTTCAAATAGTAAAATCCATAAGTGTTTTCCGTGAAGAATAGTTTTTGATATGAAAGCCTATTCTAGACTGTACAGTTTAGAAGTTAATTTTTTGTGGAAAGAATAATTTTTAAATTGTATAATCAGAATAAACTTTTAAAATGATTTTAAAATTGTACAGTTCAAAATAAACTCTGAGATTTAAAAGTTATTTTTTTCTAAATAAAATTAACTTTTAAATCATGTAATTCGAAATTTATTTTGAAGATTATATAAGATTATACAATCCAAAAATTATTTTTTTTAGATTATGTAATATGAAAACCTATTTTAGATTGTATAAACATTTCTATAACAAGCACAAACAAGAAATTTTAATATTTGTAGAGTGTGGGAGGAAAGCATAGGGTGTAAAAAGAAATCCTCTGAATTAAAATAGAATTTTTACCCGCTATGAGTCTCAATGGCTTCTAGCTGGCGCAAAATGAACCATAACCAATAGGTTGTTATGTGGCCTGGGACTAGTATTGGGCCTACAAATGCGGGTATACCCAATATGATTATTTCGGCCCAATGAGCATAAGGTGCTGATAGCCCAAATGGTGCTGAATATTCATGATGAAGCTTGTGGATGTTCTCATAGGCCCATTTATGATGGAGCATCCTATGAACCCAATAACCCAAATAATCTTCTATGACAAAGTAAACTAATAACTGCCAAAACAATTCCCAGCCTGATGGCAATGACAAACCAGTTCTGATCCCAATCCACTGAAAAACAAAAATTGCATAACTCATGCAACCAAAAAAAACCCTACAATTTCAATCATTTTTTATCTTTTAAGTTTGCAAATTTAAACAATTTTTGATCCAACATAATATATCATCTAAATACTAACAAACAATATTAACTTATATTTTAAAATAACAATATTAAAATTTATTGTTAATATTAATATTTAAGCCAAAGAGCATATGATTGTCATCACTTAAAGTTACGTTAACATTCCTCTTTTCTACTAAAGTAAACAAAGTATCAGTGGACTAGCAGTAAACTAAAACTATTTAATTTTAAAAATTGAAAAACTAAATGTGTGATTAAATTTTTACAAAAATTAAATTTACACATTTACATAATTATAAAAATTAAAAATAAATGTAAGTTTAATTTATTTGGAAATCAAGTTTTCAAATAAATTAACGAATTAAATGTTATTAAACAAATAAATCTATAAAAAGTTTAGAGGGGACCAGGTCCCAAGCCTTTAAATAAATGGGTACTTTTTTCTTTATTCCCTTCTCTGGCTAAGTTAATTTCAATACCGAACATGATTATGGTATAAGTTTGTGTCCATTTTTTTTTTTGACAAAAATTATTGATAATTATTAAATTGAAAATATGTTATTAAATAGTAAAAATATTTGTATAAAAATTAATTATAAAAATAAATATTTTTCATTGCGTAGGTGGTACTTTATATTGTGGATAATTATTTGAATTTTAAAAAACTTAATTAAAAAGATAAAATCATAAAAATTGTGTACACTAAAATAGTAACTAAAAGGAATAATGTATTTATTAATATTATATATAATGTTATAGATAACTGCGACCACATATATTAAAAAATATTTAAACTAAATCAAATCAATATTAAATTCAACTTGATTGTATAAAAAAATTATTTAAAAATAAATACTACATTGTTATATTAATTTAGTTTTTAAAATTGAATTAATTTTAAATAAAAATTATTTAAATTAATTTGGATTATAATTTATAAAATTAAAAAAATATATTTCAAAATATAATGTTTACCAATAATAATTCAAATAATTTAAACAACTCACATATTTTAAAGAATTTAAACTTTGAATGGTATATTTTAGTTAAATTCATTTAAATCATTATATAATTCAAAATAAATTTTGAAAATTTAGTTCAATTTAACTAGATATTTAAACCAATTTTAAAGTTTAATTTAATTTATAGATTTTATCCATCCTAAGCGCAATTACATAAATTTTAAAAAATTAATATAGTATGTAGAGATTCTAATTGGAGTTTTAGTGTTTTAGATATGAAAAGTAAATTTTATTTAAAAGTAATTTTTAGTTTAACTATAACTCACTAATTTATATTTAATTTATAAACAAAACATACACTCACGTAGAAGATTGGAGAAAATCTGATAGTAAAAGCAGATATTTTTTTATCAGCAATAAAATAAAAGAAGATTATATTGTAAAGTGAAAATAACAAAATTACAATATCAATTATATATATATATTTTTTTTCATGAACAAGGACAAGCTAAACCATCCTATGACAAACATATAAAATATTATCAATATTTTATTTACTTTTTGTTGATGTAAACTTTTACATAGTACTTACTGGGCAGGGCAGAGTATAGAGTGTTTAGTATTGTACTTTTACTGTGTCTGGATATTATTATTTTTACACGGAATGCAGTTTTAATTTTTAAAAAAGTTAATAATATTCTCAACCATCAATGGAATATTAATTTCTATTTTAAATTTGTCTTCAAAATAATTATTTTGTGTCTTAATATAATAAAATTGATTAGAAAGTGGTGTAGTTATTGATATTTTAAATTTGGTTGAAATTTTTTTAAGTAATAATTTTAGAATGGATATATAATTCTTTAGGGGAATGTTCGTGATAATGACACTCTTAATTTTTTTATGTTTTAGAGTTGGTTGAAATTTATTGATATCAACGTTTTTATTTTAAATTCGTGCTATTCACAGTATAATAAGAGAGTTACTCTTCTTACATTAGATTATTGTATCATTAGTTTTTATGTTAGATTGCTTATTGATATGGATATATTTAGTAGTTTTTCTATCATCGTTCGGACTTTATTATTGTATCATTAGGTTTTATGTTAGATTGCTTATTGATATGAATATATTTAGTAGTTTTTTTACGATCGTTCAGACTTTATTTTTGTGGTTGACTTAGAATATGGATGACTTTCACTTTTGTTTTTAAATGGTTGATCACATGTTTATCATTTCAAAAGTGATAGATTTGATTATGAAGTGAAATTTAAATAGTTTTATGTTTTTAAGTCTAACTTAGAATAAGGAAGGAAAATGTAAATATACATATTAAGGTGGTTAATGTTGTTAATATTTTTGTTTGTAATTATTTTAAATCATTCTTTTTAGAAAGTGGTATTGTTATTCTTAATAATAATTCTAATCAGGAAGATAGTTTAGAAGAGATGTTAAGTCTTGTTGATGATTCTCAATATATATCTTGGGTTCAGAATGTTGAGTAAATACAACATGTTTCTCTTAAGTGTGACTTGGCTCATTCATGTGATTTGACCTTTTCAATTTTTTTTTTCTAAATTATCTATTCTGGATAAAAAACTTGTCTGAAGATAAACATGAAATTATAAATACTGTAGATTCTAATCTTTTCTTGATTATTTTCATTAACAATAGTTTTAAATCTGTTTTCTGGAAAGAATTTTTTTTTTAACAGAGTGTTGATATCCAGAGTTTAGTTTTTAAAAGGTGAACAAATATGTTGGAAACTTCTAACTCAAACTCTAAAGGTCATGATGATATGTAATCACCCCACAGGCTTAGTAAACCACTTAAAATTGCTTCTATAACAGTTAGAAAAATCACAAAAATAGTTTCTCATAGTTCTATTAGGATTATGCTTGATATTATGATAGCTGCTGGTTTAAAAGTCTGAAAATTTCATTACAGTCGTTCTAGTTTACATGTAACTGTTACTGGTTCATGCTATGTGAGACTGCAACTGGATGCTGGAGGAGAATAATACAGGTTACTCGTGCTTTTTCTTCTAAATTTGAAGATGACTGTAAATTGATCTCTAAGTACTAAACCGATCAGGTGAGACAAGAGTTAACTAGTGATTCAAATGAGTTAGAATGATATGTTCAAATTTTTAGACGATCAGACAGAGAGAGGAATAGTGCTTTCAATGTGCAGAGAGAAGAATAGTCTTTCTAATGCTACTGCTACTAAAAGACCTATTAGAGTGGTACCACAAAGAAAAAATGATAAAAAAATTTGTTCACTCATTTTTTATTTTTTTCCTTATATTTTTAAACATAATAGGTAAACCTCTTCCAAACTCTTCTCTTTGGTTTCCTTTAATTTGTTTTTTTTTTTACTTGTGTATATTATTCATTTGGATTATATGGATGACTTGATCTGTTTCTTTCCTTTTTTAGATTTGGTTTATGTCATTATCTTATTTTTTTTCTTTTTATAAATTCTACATTATATTTGAGCATCTCACGCTTACATTTAAACAGGGATGATTTTGTCCTATTCATTTATAAGAAAAAAACTAAATTCATATAAATTATCATTTAATTGCATTAAATTCTAATATATATCTTTTTTATCTAAAAAGTCTGTATCATTAATTTTTTTTTTAAAAAAAAGAAAACTGTGCATCTTAACCTTTTACATAGAAAGGTGAGAACTGATGACAATAATGCAACCAAAGACAAGACATTATTAAAAAGTTAGAATGTTTTTTTTTTAAAAATGTCATTAAATAAAGTAAAAAAGTAAATTTTCTTTTTATTTAAGAAAATTCTTACATTAAATGACTATTATTTTTTAGCTATCCATAGTACACTAATTTCGTCACACAACCTAATATTAGATATGTAATCCGTTGAAAACATCAAGACTACACAATTTTGTATATAATCCGTAAGAAATATCGATTTATATATGGATTTTGAATGTTTCATACGATTTTTTTATATGTAAAATGCATTTTTTTAGTGAATACTAATCAGTATTAATTGAGTACCACTATACTCAAACAGAGATGCATCAACTTGAAAGTTTTGAGTACATATTATTTACTGCACTAAAAAACTGTTCGTGTGAATTATCTCCCACAGCCTGGGAAAGGATTATCTCAAGTGAACATAAATTAGAACAATAAAAAACATATTATACGAATAAGTTATCTTTAAAGGTTATTAGGATATTAAATGAAGATGTCACTTGATAAATCTTAGCATTTGCTTCAAGCCTTAATAATGTTTTACTTTCAGATTATAGGAGACTAAAAACTTGAGAAATTCCCAATTTAACCTGGTTAATCATATTACTGGTATGCATGATTAAGATAATATCTTAATTTAATGATCAAATATGTTTAACTTAAATGGTTACTGGTCTAAGATTGCATTCACTGTATGTAAGTTTCTTATCTAATTATAAATTGTTCTATCTGAAAGAAACAAGCAAAAGAACATACCTTTATGGTGGGATAAGAAATGATCTGTAGTGGAGTAACTGCAATGACAAAGGTGTGCATGACATCTCTGTAGCATTTGAACATTTCCCAGAATGTTCTCTTCACCTTGGGCTGAATCTTGTGTTTGTTTAGGTTCTTGTTCCCACTAAGCTCCATCAATAAGAATGGAATAGGGGCTATAGAATAAAATAAGCACAAGAACAGAGAGTTGTGGCAATGAAGCACAAAATCAGGTTTGTTGGCAGAATATTTAAACCATATTGTCTCAGCTAGGGTTAGAGCTCTTCCTAGGGCAACTTCTGCTTCTTCAAGGGTATGGTAAGGAAGCATAGTGAAGTTGTGAGAGATGAGGGAACTACTATGGAAGAGGAAGAAGAGAAATGTCACTGTATAGAGCGATTGAATTTGGGTTCCACAAATGCTATGCCATGTGTTTCTTATTAGATGTGAAATGAATGGCTATAGCTTAGTCTTTTAATATAGGGCAATAAATGACTTTAGATGATTTGAGTGATTTATGAAATGTCTTAATTTTTGTTACAGTCTTCTGACCTTTGATTACTTGTAGTTTATTCATGAATATTGTTGTATTGATTTATTATTTTTTAAGTGGAATCTTTCCATCATTTTTTTAATTATTACCAAATACAACTTTTTTTTAATTATTACCAAATACAACTTTTTTTATTATTAAGGGAGTCTTTTGTGTTAGTATAAGTTATTTACGGTTGAATAATAACTAATATTATAAGAGATTTTGACGGCATAGTATATATAGGTATTTCTTTTTCAATATGATTGATTTTATACTCAGTTTAGTGTTTTGTTTCGCATAAAAAAAATGTTGATGTAGGATATGTTGGTTAAATAATAATAAATAAATAATTATTTCTTTAAAATTTTATATTATTAATATATTGTGTATAATAATATGCATAAAATTTTTATATGTAATAAGCCAATTTTTTTATAAAAATAATGGGAATACATGAGTTTGATTTTTCTAGCTATCACATCAGTACGAATTATTTATTATCATAAAGCATTTCGACCTAATATATAAGGTAAGTATATTCTTCTTTTTACATGGTGTATTTCATATAAAAAAAATGTTTGGTGCATTTACACAATAACATTTCTTTTTACGTTATTATTTATCATATCTTATTAGTGTAATGGATTTTCTTTTAAGTTAAGTGAAATTAGACAGGAGGGTTAACATTCCTCCAACACATTTTCTTATTTTATATATATATATATATATATATATATATATATATATATATATATATATATATAATTATTATTATTATTATTGTTTCTATTTTTTATTTTTATTGTTGCAGTCACTTTTATATTTTTATTATTATGGTCACTATATATATATATTTTTTTCAATCATCATTATGGTTATCTGTCATAAAATTGTTATTACAGTTTTCGTTAAAAGTTTGAAATAACAATTTTTAGTTAATTTAAATAAGAGTTATCTTATTTATTTAGAATATCTCTTTATATTTATTGTTTCGTTATCCAAAATCCAAAGTCCATCAACTGATTAGTCAAATATTAAGTACTGAGAAAATTGAGTTACGATATTCATAGAGTTACGATATTTATTGTTTCACTTATTTTGCTAAACTTGCAAAGATAACATGACATAATCATTACCCAATGAACAAACATGGATTATTGCCTAATGAACGACCCTCTTTACTTATATGCATATCGCCTAAAAGGCTATCTTTCCACACTTAATACGTTACAAAACTAAAAACTTAAATCAATAATATCATTATCTAAAAGGCGATCTATGACACATTATCCAATGGACAAAATATTAAGGCGATCTATGGCCCATATCACCTAAATGACGAGCTTTATCATATCTCTAAAGGGTGACGCCTTTACTTACCACCCTACCTGTGTTTGGCTAACCATCCCTAACCCTCGATCATCACCTTATGAACGACCCCTTTTACTAATATGCATATCGCCTAAAAGGCTATATATGTTTCCACACTTAATACTTTACAAAACTAAAACTTAAGATCAATAACATCATCTTCTAAAAGACGATCTATGACACATCACCCAATGGATGGGATATCAAGGTCATCTATGGTGCATACCACCAAAATGGAGAGCTTTATCATATTTTTCAAAAAGGTAATGCCTTTACTTACCACCTCACTTGTGTTTGGCTAACCATCCATAAAGTCTAGAACGATGCACTACTAATTGTTATAACCATCACATTCACAATTTTTGCTGCCATTTTCATTATTATTATCATTTTTGTCACCATTGTCATTGTGTCATCTCATCTCCATTGTAGTAATTACCAATACACTATCATCACCACCATCAATGTTACTATATACCATTATGAATACTGCTTTTCGTCATAATCATAATCATCATCATCTTGTTATTACTATTGTCATTAGCCTTATTACTATAGTTATTATTATCATTATTGTTGGTACCATTTCATTATTATCACTCTCTTAACACATAAAGTTATTGAATTGGTAACATAAGATCAACTTATTGTAGATCAAGCCTTGAATTTCATAGATTATGTTTAAAAGGAGTGAATTGAATCGGTTGTTAACTTCTAATATCATTATAATGCTAACCCCTTATTATCATAAATATATATCATTGAGAATATAACATCATTGTTAAAAAAATATATTTGTCTGCATTTTGAAAGCCTTGATGATTTCATTTGGATCAATTGATCCATCATATCTCTTTGTACTAGGCTACTTCCATTTGAACCAAAGGTTCAAAACCATGATCTTTATTATAAACAGGTGGTCATCTTCATCGCCCTCACATACGGTAGTGACTTGTAGCAATTAATGAATAGATTTTGTTTTTCTTAGTTTTCTGGTATATGCTAGAGAGGTTATTTTCCTATTTTTTTGTTTTATAAAGTTGTTTGCTACAACTCATTTTCCTTTGCGCGGTTGCTTCCTACACCATATCATTGGCAGGAAAGGACAAAATGTCCCTTTGGATATATATAAAAGGGGTTCTGATTTTTTATGGTAGTTAGGTTCGTTGTTAGAGGTGGTGGTCGGTCGCTGGAGGTAGAGCGTCGTCATCATCTTTGTAAGTGGGTTTCGTCTTATTTGCTCCATTTGTTTTTATAAATTGTGAAATTTCATTTTGATGTGATTTAGGGTTGATTTGAGTTAGATTTTAGTGAGAAATTTGGTTAGGTTTGTGTTTGGTGTTGTTGTAAAGGTGATCTGCGACGATTTAAGACAAATGACGACAGCCTATAGCAGTTGGAGGCATGAATCAAGTTACAGATTCGTTATTTTTTTGCATTCTGAAAATCTTCCAGAAAATCCTTTTCCAAATACAAAAAATTTTGAGTCGATTCTGAAATGTATGTTCTCACTTTTGAAATGCCCTTTCCATAATAAAATTGTCATCCTCATCGACTTTCGAAAAGTATTTTCTGAAATATATCTTTTAACTTAAAAAAAATCCTTTTTAAAATGTAATAATAAACTTCTAGAATATCCATCTTAGAATAGACCCTGCACCCCAATTCTAATCAAGAGTAGAATTGGAGATTTTAAAATTTTGATTAGTTGTATGAAGTAATTACCTTTTCTTTGTTATGCTCGTTTTTGTATCCTATATATATATATATATGAGCTTTATAAAGTGATTCACATTCTCTCATGTAAAATTTTCTTTAATAATGATACATTTTTTTGTTAGTTTTAATATGGAATGAGAGCTAGTTGATATTTTTTTTCTTAGCTTCTATCGATTTTTTTTCATGTTTGAATAAAAATATCTTTCTTGGGAACAATTTTTTTGCATGGCTTTATATTGTAACGTGTTCATTCATGAAGTATAGAAAAAGATATACCTATATTTCCATAATCAAACTCGAAACAAAGCTAGACAATTTTATTCAAATTTATGAAACTCTTTTTTTTTAATAATAGTATAAGTTTTGTTTTTCTTTCTCATATCAAGAATCTTCTTGACTCTCTTTCTTCGGTTGGAGATCTAGTTTCTTCTAAAAAACATTTGAACTTTATCCTTGAAAATGAAAGCAAAATAATATTATTACGCTTAAAGAAATTGAGGATTTAATTTTTACTCAAGAATTGTGTCTGTATAAATGTAAAAGAAAGAATTAAGTTTCTCTCTTAATGTCCTGACTTTATCTTTTCCTTTACATATGTTCATGATCAACAAGCCCACTTCAACAAATGATATCTTGGTCATAGTGGAAGAGATTGTATTCAAGTTTGGATTAAAAAAAGTTTTATATTCAAGTTATTTACAGTGAGGAATGAAAAAAAGAGCATAAAACCGAACAATTTAGCTACTATAAAGAAGCAATAATAACTGTGAATTGACCAAAAAAAACAGCTGGAAAATATTAAAGTAGGAGCCAGCTATATCCCAGTAATAATGTTGTACCTTCTTATCTTGATATGGTTTCACATTTATACTCCCACACCTCTCAATCAATGAAATTTCCTTGATAGTAATTAATTGGGTCAGTTTTCAAATTCAATGTAATAATCTGCAGAAGCAATTAATGCAGTGAAAATTTATGTGAATTGAGAGTATAAAACCATTAAATGTATAGATTTTGCATTTATCTTTGCAATATTCACATGCAAAATCATCTTGGGGCAGGGAATGGAAGCAGCATGTAGTGAAAGTGACAACCATACATGTTTGTCCATGCTGCAATGAAACTGTGATGTGATGAGGTGTAACATTTATGAGTTTTGATGTGAAGTGTGGTGGAATGAAACAAAAACAGTGACAACTCTTGCACCTGAGAAAATCTTTTTACAAAAATATTATCATTTAAAACAATCTTTGTAAGGTTGTCAGAAAGTCAACTTAAGATAGAAAATAAACTTAATATAAAATGGTTTTGGATGTAAATACACAATTGTGAAAAAAAATTAAAAATGAAAGTGAGTTGGGTGATTTAAAAATATGTTTTTGAAAGTGTTAAAGTCTCTTAATCGATATGTTGATGTTATGAATGGAAGTAAACTCAAAATATTTAAAACATGATATCGAGTTGGCGTATCGTAAATAAAATATTTTTAAAAAAATTGGTTAAAATTTGTTGGCAGAGATTAATGATCAGTAAAACTAGTGATACTACGTGATTGGTTAAAAAAATAGCAAATAAAAGAATGTTAAGGTAATAACTTTTGTGCAATTTTCTTATTGTCTAAAATTTTAAAGCATTTACACTATTAAGATTAATCAAGAAAGAATGAAATGGAGACAGAAAAAAAATATAAGAAAATAATGAGAGTAAATAACTTTTAGATAAATATAAATTAACATTTTATTTTTACGTAATATACAAGATAAACATTTCTTTTATATAATTAGTGTTATAGTTTATGTAATATGGGATAATTTTTTAAGAAATATATAAATTATGGTAACTAAAATTCATACTATTGCTGATTTTTTAACATGCTGATATTTAATTTAAAAATATTTATTAGTAAGACTTTTTCCCAGCCCAACTTAATTATGAAGCCCTGAATGTGACCAAAAAAGGTGCATCTTCCTGCACCTCCATGCTTTTCTTCACGCACCTCAATAATTCATAAAATATCAAAAATACCTTTATAAAATTTGGATTTTAAATTAGACAATTCGAAATTCCGAATTATACTGTCTTAATAAAAGAATTATATTTTAGGTTGTGTAATTTAGAATATAATTTTTTATATAAATTATTTAATTCGTTTGTATTTTAAATTATATAGTTTAGCATATAATTTTTTTTATTTTAGATTGTATAATATATAATTATAACGTTTTTTACACTCTAGATTACATTAATTTATTTTTTTATTCTATTATGTGAAATATAATTTTTAATATGTTAGATATTAAAATATAAAAAATTGTATTTTGTACATATGTAATATAGAATAAGAAAAGATGAGGAGGAGTATGGTTGAAAAGATGAAGAAAATAAAAAGAATAAAATGATATTTTTGTTGGAGGTGCGGGAAGAAAGTATAAAGGTGCAGGAAGAAGTACCCAAAAAGGGAACCAGTCTTTTTAAAAGGAAAATTAAAAAAAAAAAATCCCGAAAACCAGGAACTCCGTTTAAGAAAAACAGCGTACAACGAAGAGTTAAAAAACGGCATGCACGGTGGGCGTTATGGCGGAGGTGTTGTATTGGATCTCAACGTTTGTCCTCATTTTGACCCTTCTATGTATCCTTGGTTACCAGGTTTTTATTATTCTCTTTTCTTCTTTTTTATTCAATTTTTCTTTTCTGTTTGTTTCAAAAAGATCCTTATTTTTTGTCTAATAACTGTAACGAAGCAGCAATTATTGATCCTGAGCAGCATTTCATTATCTAAATTATGGTTCAATCTTCAAAATTCAGTTCTTTTTGTTTTTCTTCTGCTTATTTTTCGTAATTAATGTTTCCCATTAACAAAATAGAAGGAGAAGAAGAAAATTTTTTTTTTTTTTTTTTTCTATGGGGGTGGTAAAATAATTTATTTTGAGCGTGAAAGGGCATAAGGTTTCAATTCCAATTGTAACAATTTTTTTGTATTGGGTGGAGTGCCTTTCAGATTTTGATGGTAAGTGCTTACCCTAGGCCTGTGCATAGATTTTAGAACAACTTTCTGGAAGTAAGTCATTTATTTGAAACTACATATATATAATTTTGGAAAGTAATTGCTTATTTTCAAAGTTTGTCTTAAAAGCAAAAATTTTGTTAAAGGTAAGATGAACTAAACAGGCACTTAGGACTGCATTGGTAGGAATCTTACCATTTTTATGCTTCATTTCACCTTTTTGTTTTGGCTTTGACCTTATTTGAAAAGCTTGTTTGTAGTTTTTGTGTCCAAAAGATTAATGCCCTTGTTCTTTTTTGTTCAATTTGAATTGTAGTTGGCCATTCCAAATGCATAGGTGGACGTCTGCAATGTCATAACTGTCATGTGTATTAATTCCTAGTTCCTTCAAAATTGTCCTTCTATATCTTCCTAGTCTAGAATGATAGTGCGATGTACTAGAAGTAAATGTTTTTACCTACAAAATTATATTGATGAAGTTTTAAAACTAAGGTTAAAGAATGAAAAAAAAAACTCAGCAACTTTGAGATAGCAATACTGCTAGTATTTTTTTTCCCTGTTTTATTAAACTTTATATTGATGTCTTTGAAGTTGGAATTTGCACCTCAATTGTTGTTTTCTATCCATTAGTGAAGAGGAGCAAAAATGTTGCTTAGTGTTTATGAAAAATTTTGTGATTCCTTGAAAATTTGATGCAGCTTATATTATTGGTGGACCTGGAGTTTGATTATATCAATCCATATGATTCAACATCTCGGATAAACCAGGTTGTGGTGCCAGAGTTTATTATCCAAGGAATCTTCTGCTTCATAAATCTTATAGCTGGACATTGGTTTATATTCCTCCTGTCTCTCCCTTCCCTCTATTACGATGTGAGATCGTAAGTTTTCTTTTGCTTTCCTTCTCAATAAAATTTGTGCTTTATTAATTTTCTCTTGTTAAAACTGCTGGATCTTATTACATCTATACAAGGTTGGTGATATTAAAGTAAGGGAGCAAATCTTGTTTCATATTTCTGATATTGTAGACCATAATGCTTGGTAAAAAGATGAAATAGTTATTCTTTAGTTCTTTCTTTCACATGAAACACAAATTGCAGTGATAAATGAAGGCATGCAGCATTTAAATTGTAATTGAATCAATTTTATCACCAAAAACTCACACACCATGACTTGTGATGCTCTTTGTGTTGTTGTTAATTTTAAATTATTGTTGTTTCACTAAGCTTCTCAATCTTCTTATTGGGAAAATTTGTGTTTATTGAGTGGTTGAAAATGCTTATCACTTGAAGCAAAACTCAATAGAATGGAATGAATGCCTTTCTCTGATTTTGGATATGGTAGTGATTGCAAGGTTTGAATGAGATGTATAAAGACCTTTTGAGCTGGCATTTGCAAAACTAAAGAAGAATGACTTCAAGTGGTTGTTCAAGTTTCCAATGTTGTAATTTGAGGGATAACCTTGAAACTGTTGAACAAACAATTTGGAGTACCTGAGTTTTGGCTCAAATTTTGGTGAAACAAGAAGACTGTCAGCAAATAAGTTACAAGACATGATTACAAAAGGACTATCAAAATTTGAGTTGCCTTGTTGAAAATCTGTTGCAGTTTCGATAATGTTAGAAGTTGAAACACTTTTGAGATAGAAATTTAATCCTTGTGCCTTGAGATTTTGCTTCCTTTCTGTATAAAAATAGTCTGCATCGCCATCCCAAAAAATATCTTGAGCTTACAATTTACATTCAAATATGGTCTGAAATCTGGATAATTAGATTGCAATTTTGAGTTCAAAATCTTGGCATTAAACTGGGCATTTGTGGCATAGTGTAATCCAGCATGAGATAATAAATAGAATTCAGAAAGCATTGAATTTCAATAATTTTTATCTGTCTAAAACATGAGCTATTATTACCTATGCACATTATTTCCAGATATATTACTAACATGGAAGCTAATATCAGGTACATTAGAAAAGAACACTTAGCAGATGTTACCGAAATATACAATAAGCTGAATTGGGAGAAAAAGAAGAGGCTGTTCAAAGTTGCATATCTTGTTGCGGTATTTGTGATGTCTGTAGTAAGGTATTACATCAGAAAAGCTTCTTTTGTGAATTATCCTATACTATTTCAAAGCAAAAATTGGTGACTTTGTTCTCATCTGAAATGTTTTAGCTTGGTGTGGACACTTACCGAGGATGTGCATTAATTCTTGGCTTACCTTCCATGCCTGATGTAAGTTTCATCTACGCCTTTGCATGAGGGTCATATTTTGGTTCTTGAATGTGTAAATATGAAATTTAGTACCCAGAAAGAACTAAAGTTCTAATTTTGTTTTTGAATGTGTAAAAGGTACATTAATCACATTACATCAGAATTTTTGTTCTTTCAGTATAAAAATATATCAGCTAATAAAATTCTTGAAAATAACAAAGAAGTTACAGGGTGATACATTCAATACAATGTGGGCAAATTTGTCATCTTATGTGCTGAATTCCATGGACTAGAGCCATGGTGAGAGCAAATATGAACTGATCTCCATGGAGGAGGGAACATGTGATGTGACAATCCATATTGGTGCTTAAGCAAGAAAGAGAGAAGCTTGAGAAGGTGTACTTCTCTTGAGAAATTTTTTATGTTCTTTCTGAGTCAGAGTGCTCAAGATTGAAAAAAGTTATCTCCATAAACACCTTTTGCCTAATATGTATATTTGCATTGTCACGTTTGCCTCCTCTGCATGTAACTGTAAGAGTAGGACTGACATGATTTTTTTTATGTTGTTTTTATACTGTTCCAAATTCATAATCAGTGTTTAAGTATTAATATCTAAGACTAAGTAAATGTTTGACAATTATGATACCTGTAAATAAATGTTATACCTGGTAAAAAGAATGCACTCAAGTTGGATTTCCAATTTTGTAAAATGACACCATTATTACATGTTTATGTACAACTTTTGTAGAACCATTAAGATATCCAACAAAGGTTACCGTGTGATTTTGATATAATTCTTTTGTTAATTATGTCTTTAGATCTCGAAATTTAGAGTGATTTTGGTTTTGGTCCTCCACTAAATTTAAAAACTTATTTTGCTACTTTAAAATTGAAGGATAAGAGTATGAGTTTACTTCTTAATTTTAGGGAATAAAATGATTTTTTTTTAACTGCTTTTTAGTCTTAGAAATTTAGTATTTGTAGACTAAAATTATATTTTACTAAATTTTGAAGAACTAAAATGAAATATATATTTTTAATTTGAGGGACTAAAAGTATATTTATCCCATGTGTTGCAACCGGGGTCATGACGGGGACGGCGAACAAAAATAATTTATTTTAATTTTCAAAACAGAGGAGTCGCCACCATAGTTTATTAGAAAAAACTATGGAAAACCAAAAACAAGATAAGACAAGTTTGCGATAAACAGAGGAGTCGTCACCATAGTTTATTAGAAAAAACTATGGAAAACCAAAAACAAGATAAGACAAGTTTGCGAAAATGGATTTCGAGTCTGGGAGTCGGTTACTTGTGGGGAAGGTGTTAGCACCTCACAACGCCTGTCCTAAGACGATACCTTTAATTAAACAAGTAGTCTGAGTGTGATTTTTTTTAAAACACTTATTTTTCCAAGAAAGAGATTATGATAAAACAAACAAAATATTTTTTTTTGGTTTTAGGGAGTCCGACAAGGTTTGACCTTGTTCCTACGTATCTCCATCAGGGATGGAGAATCAGGGTTACGTAATTCTTTGATGATAAAATTGTTAATCGGTTTGATATTTCGGAATTTTTGAAAGCTTGTGTTTAAAAGTAGGGTAAGTGAATGGCGTCAGTGCCAGGTTTAAAGCCTGGGCTTTGAGATTCAGTGTATATATCAAATTTGGTGTTGAAAAATAACATGTAACAATCATACGCAACACCGCATTGATACTTTAATTCTAGCGGAATATGTATGCAAAAATAGAATGTGAATGCTCAATGAAACTCAACTTGAGTTAAGGGCATTTTTGGTAATTGTGGAGAGTGTGGGTGTAGAACTCAATTAATGGGGGTGCAGGAAGTAACCTCACCAAATAAAACTCAACCTACGGCTAGGAACATTTTAGGGATTATGAAAGGCTGGGGTGTAGATTTTAATTAGTGGGGGTGCAGAAAGTGAACCCACTAGTCAGAAACCCAGCTATTGTTAAGGGCAGTTTGGCAACTAGGGAGAAGTGCAGGTGCAGATTCAACATGTGGGGTGCAGAGAGCACCCCCACTAACCAGGAACCCAACCTATGTTTAATGGTATTCTGGTAATTGGGGAAGTATAGGTGCAGGCACAAACATGGGGGTGCAGAGGGCACCCCTACTAATCAAGACCCATCTAGGGTTTTTGTGGAGGCAACCTGCTGCTTTGGAGGCAGCGCATACAGATTCAGTTTCGAGGGAGAGGAAGGCATGGCTGGTGAAGGCGGTGGCGGGCATGAGCGTCGCCGACGGCGGCATGCATTGCCGACGGTGGAGTCGGCGACCACGGTGGTCGAAGGCATGGCGAGGGTTTACTTTGGGTTGTTCGGTGGTGGTCATTTGGAGAGGATGAGAGGGCGTGGCAGCGGTGGTTTCGATGGAGGAGCATGAAGCTTGTGTGGCGGTGAAGTCTTGCTACTGTTCGAGACCAGTTCAGACAGCTTCTCACCTCCCATAGAAGTATTTCGAGTGGATAATTGATCCCGTCATAGCAATGTGTCTTAGTCTTCTGCGAACAAGTTGGGCATTCAAGCTCGATGGGTAGTGAGGTGGTTGTGGCCTGGAGCGTCGCCAACAGCGGCGTTGGCGACCATGGTGGTCGAAGGCGGTGGTATGGTGAGGAGTTTGCATGGGTGAAGAGTGTATGGGGCGATGTGGAGGTGGTAGGAGAAGTTTGGTGAGGGTGGTGCGCATAATTTTGGATCCTAAGGAGGCAAGGACCATGGTGGAGGGTGATTCTTGACGTGATTTATAGGGTTGGTTTGTTGTGGCTCCGTGGTGAGATGATGATGTTGGAGGCATAAGCATGGGAAGGTTATGAGGGTGGTGCGTTGGGATACGACAGAGGCGCGTGGGAAGTGTTGTGGAAGAGATCATGGTGGCAGTGGGGGAGTTTTAATGGCGTCAGTGGTGGTTTGGGTGGCTGCGTTGCTTGATGGCGTTGAACATGGCGCCTTCGTGTTTGAGATGGTGGCGCGTGGTAGCTCTTGGTGGCACTCATAAAGGTGCTGTTTTTGAGGTGTTTCGGCAATGATACAAATAGAGGTGGAGCTGCGATATCAAGGTTGGGGAGGAGAATGGGACTTCTAGAATCCTTGGCGGCGGCTGGTAACGAGTTTGCATGGATGAAGGATGGAACGGTAGTCATGGGAGACTTATGGAATGTGCGAGAGAGTTTGGTGGCTTTGGTTAGAGACTGTTGAGGGAAGCGCCATTTGGCAGGTGTAGTGTATGACGTTGAGAAGTGTTGCAATGGCTAAGGTTATCACAAATCTAAATTCTGGGATCAGGGTCTTGCCCTGAATTGGTATCCTTGTGTTTTAGAGAAAGGTTTACAAACTGAGATTCCAGGTCTCTACTGCTGGAATGCCTGTGACTACCAAATGGTTGTTGTTGTGGTTGTGTTAGTGCATGTAATCTTCCACTCTCTATTTCCAGTACTTTCTGTTCCAAACATTTGATAAACTGCACTCGTACTATATTTTCTAAATGTTACTTGAGTGTTCCATTCTCCATACTCAGGATCTGCTGGTAATAAAATAACCCAAGCTCAGCTGAGACTTCAAACCCTTCTGCCTGTAAATCTTGTACATTTCTTTCCAGCTCAACTATGTATCGAAGTTTCCGGACCTGTGAACGCTGAGTAAATTGCGGTTTAGCACGTTTTGTATCATTTTCAGAGGCAGATGACTTTGCATGTGAATTGTCCCTTTTTTAGAAAATGATTTTCCATCTTGCAATCCGGATTCTACTGAATCGTGCTTTTCAGTTGCAGTAGGTGGAAGCGGTGGCCTTGGGGTGTAATTTGGAGGTTGAGGATGAAGGGAGGTGATGTTTGGTGGCAAAACATATGATGGCAAGGACGTTGAGGTGGGAAGTGCGTGCAGTAATGGTAGGATGCATGTGGGGAGTTCGTGCCATGGTGTGACATGGAGGTAATAAGGAGGTGCAGGATGCTATGTATGTTGTCATTTTTATTTTTATGAAGTGGATGCACAGTAAAAATAAAATGCAGAGAAATGGTGGAACTTCACGTGTTCATGGATTCTTATGTATCACATGGATTCTTATGTACCATAAGAATCATTTGTGATTGTTTTTTTTTATTCTATACAATGAATATATGAACGTAACTCGAAAACAAACAAAAAGAAAAAACATACCTGATGCCTGAACTTGGTTTTTTCCTCTGTGTATTTCCTTCTTTCTGTCTTCTCAATACCCTTTCTGCTCTCTCTTTCTTTCTCTTCTCCCTGTGTGCTCTCCTTTTTAATGATGTGTGCCCTCTCTTTTTAACCTATTCCCCCTTTTTTTATTATTATTATTATTATTTATTATTTTTGAAATCAAGGTGGTTCAGAGAAGTTACCACTCTTTGACCCATTCTTCTTGTTATTATTTTTTTTAAAATTAATATTAAAGATGAATCTACCCAGGAATGAGACCAAAGCCACTCTCCATGGAAAACGTGGGTTGTTTTGAGCAGTTTCACAATTTTTATTTTTATTTTTATTTTAAGAAAACATTACGTGGAGTTAGGGAGTGAGAAATTAGAGGGTTGACTTATTCTTTATTGTTTTATATTATTATTATTATTTTTTGTTGAAGTACCAATCAAGAAAGCAGTTTGAAAACAGTCTTCCTTTCTTGTTATTGTTTTTTATTATTTATTTATTATATTTTTTATTTTTTCAAATTCTGTTGTTTTAATTTAGATATTTTTATTTTATTATTTTTTGTTATTTTCGTTTTTCTATTATTATTAATTATTTATTTTATTTTATTTTTTAAAATCATCACCTTTTCTTTTTTTAGTCCCTTTTTTTTAATGGAAAAATTTAATTTTTATTTTATTATTATTATTATTTTTTAAGAAAACTTAAACTAATAAATATATTTTTATGTTATTATTCATTTTTATTTCTTTTTATTTTTTATTATTATACTTTAATTTAAAATATTACCCGGACAAAATCGGGTGTTGATAGTTGTCCCTCTTTACTTAAGTTTTAATAATAATATGAAAATTTGAGAAAAAATCGTATTATCAAAGTAAAAATTAAGTAAAGACAGAGATACTGATTTTGTTCGGATATCATCACGTGCCGAAAAGAAAAGCGGAGATCTTGCTTTTGTAGAGGATCAACATGTCAAAGAAAAGTTATGACTTTGCTTCTGCAGGAGTCGAAAAGTAAATGATGGTTGTGACTTTGCTTCTGCAGGGAGTCGAAAAGTAAAGAATGGCCAAGACCTTGCTTCTGCAAGGGATCAAGTGCCAAAATCAAATGTGACCTTGCTTCTGCAGGGGATCAACATATCCAAGAAGAGTTACGACTTTGCCTCAGCAAGGAGTCGAAAAATAAAGAATGGCCCAGACCTTGCTTCTGCAGGGGATCAAGTGCCGAAAACAAATGTGACATTGCTTCTGCAGGGGGTCAACATATCAACAAATTTAAATAATTGTGACTTTGCTTCTGTAGGAAGTCGAAAAATAAAGAATGGCGAGGACCTTGCTTCTGCAGGGGATCAAGCGCCAAAAACAAATGTGACCTTGCTTTCGCAAGGGGTCAACATATCAAAACTTTGAATCAGAAGATAATTTCTCACTAGATGTATCAGAGGATCATGGAACCACTTTTTTTTAATTCAATTCATGATTTGTTCTTGAATGAATGCATGTTTGAATGCATGAGAATCTATGATTTGCCTTTACTTTGAATGCATCTATGAATGCATGATGTATTTTTTAATGTTTGGCAGGTTTGACTTTTCCACTGAGGAATGAATGCATGACTTTATGCTGATGCATGAAATTCTGACTCACATGAGATTTTTTTTTTTACTTTTAATGCCTGAAGATTTTGATTTGCTATTTTGCTCCTCTCTTTAAACCAAATATTTTTATGGAATCATTGAATTCATTGATTGAACTTTGAACTTTCATTTTGGGAACAACGTTCACAAATCTTAACGCTTGGCACAAAATTATTAATACGATCAATTCTAACATTTGATGCAAATGTGTCGGAACGGGTGGATGAACAAACATATGGTGATGACATGTTAAACTTCAAATAGGCAATGAAATTGCCCCAAGTACGGGGGGTAACCTTATTTTAAATTTTTCATACTCTTTGAGAGTTGACTATAAATGCAACAAAGTTGCCCCAGTTTGTTTTGAAAAATGGAAAATTAAGGTTCAAAGGGATAGCCAATTTTGTTGGGTTAGATGGGTAAAAATAAATTTAGTAGGAAACTGGGGTAATGAATTGATACTGATTGAATCACATGGAAACGTCCCCGATTTCAATGAATATTTCGGCTAGGGTAAAGAAAGAAACATGGGAAAGACACATATAAGAAAGGATTGCCCCAGTATTTATTCTTTTTAATCACACTATTTCATTCTTATTTAGCTGACAAATTTGTATTATCCTTCCGCAAAAGGCATTTTTTTTTTACAACTTGACTTGTAGTGGCAATCGCATTCCTCTGTTGCAAGGTTATTCTCTGGAAAAATCATCGACAATCATTCTTCAATCAATATGGACTTTACATGGCTTGTAAAGTGGTCAGGGTTTAAAAGGTTTTGAAGAAAAAGGATATACAGGCTCAAAAATTGTTTACTAGTTATCATCATTTTTTATAACAAAGACCATCAACTAAGTATTGCACGGAGCAGTTCATGTTCTTGCTGAGATCACTTTTCCTTTTTATTTGCGAGTCATCCTTATTTGAACTGATGACACATATTTTCTTTTTTTGAATTTCTTTTTTTTATTTCTGATTCGGGAGCTTCTAATGTGCCCCTTTTTTACTCTTTTTTTTATTTTTTTTTATAGATCTCTTATCCTAAACTGAATTTCAACATGCTGATGATCCTTGTTTAGGGTATTTTTGAAAGAAATTTTCTATTTTTCAGGCTCAAAGA
>Ga0209700_101774_pt1 | contig 44832 bp, 22 predicted proteins | sample SiratroredBW_FD_187528 | JGI IMG/M metagenome (GOLD analysis project Ga0209700, IMG submission 187528) | Root nodule microbial communities of legume samples collected from California, USA - Siratro red BW (SPAdes) (version 2) | ecosystem: Host-associated > Plants > Roots > Nodule | place: USA... | reverse complement strand
CATCAAAAAAAAAAAAAAACATAGGCACACACCCACTTCCCATATTGATGTTTTTCTTCTTTGTTAAACTATCACCATTTTAAATTTTAGTACATAAGCGAGAAAACTAATGTATCTTCTTTACTAATTTAACTGTAAATTAATGCTTAACTATAAAATATTTGGAATGAAAAATTGCCATGACTAGAGGATCTTCCACATGACACTCACAGACCTTTCTGATTCATAAAACCACCCACTTCTCTTCAAAGCTAAAATAGCATAAAAGAATAACTCTAGTATTCCTCTTCACACACACACATACATATACCCTAATAATACTAAACTATGACCCCAAAAACAAAAAAAAACAAAAAAAAAAAAAAAAAAGAAAAAAAAAAAAAAAAAAAAAAAAAAACATAGTGAAAAGATAAATGAGATAAACATGATGAAAGAGCAAGCAGACACTCTAAAAACAATTCATGGCTGAACCCTTGAGAATATGAGGGCACATAGTGTATCTTTGCCTCTACAACATACAACAACTTTTGAGGTTTAATTTTATGAAAGAACTCTTATAGTTATCTCTCTGTAACAGAGCAACATTTGTTATATTGCAATAAGTGTGTGTGACGTGATTAAACAAATAAGAAGTGAGGTGAACGTTTGGTTAAAAATATGAGGGAGCGTTAGTTTCATCTGAGAATACCTCAGAAGAAGGAGAGTGCAATTTTCCCAGAGGAATTGCAACTAACGAACCTCTATAACAATGACGATTTATCACAACGAAGATACGCCGACACAATGAAGGCAGCTATACAGTTTCACGGCGGAGACGGCGGCTGAGTGAAAGTGAAGGCACTCTCTCTGAGTTTGAAGAATTTGTCTAGGTTTCTCTGTGGAATAACATAACGGCAAAATAAGGGAATTTTCCTTATGAATTTTTTACAGTGTTTATATTTCTTTTAATATTTCTAAAATATCTATTTCTTTCTTTATCTTTATAATAATTGGTTTGTTTTAAACCGGCCTCTATAAGAAAATATTTTTTTATGGAACCTATTTAAGAAAAAAATTGTTAGAAACTAAAATAAATTCGTTTTTTTCAAATTCTCGTTATGTAGTCTTTAATTTCATCAATAATGACGATTTTAAAACAACCAAAAGTACTACAAATTTTAAAGATAAAAAAAGGTAAACATTTTATCTTTATAAGAATTAAAAATATATTTTATTCGTATATTATTTACGTATTATAAGATTAAAAATACTAAAATTAAAAAATAAAATATTAAAAAATTACACAGGTTAAATAAAAAATTTGGATATAAAAACAAATACAATTATATTTGAAGATTAAAAATAGATTTAAATATCATTTTTATTTTAAGAAAGAAAGATTACTAGTATAATTTCTAATATTTAATTGAAAAAATGATACATTACAAATTGAAAGACGAGTTATGACTAACTTACTCTAATTACTAAATGATGTCATTCTTTGCGTAATTATGTACAGAAGGTAAAAGTAATTTTGTGATCTAAGATTAGTTAGTAAAACAAGAGATAAGAAGTTAAGAAAGGTTGGACAAAAGCTGGGAAAAGATAACAATGTAGAAAGAAATAAAGAAAAAAAGGATCAGATCCGAGTGAAGGAAAGGTTAAATGTCACAAACGATTGACGTTTGATAAGCCCTTCTTGATAAGATCAGATGATTCAAGATAGAACCCTAACAGCTTCTGTAAAGAAAGACAACCAAAAGTTATTTTTCATTCCGACCAAATGATTTATATAAGTCTGTTCTCAAGTACTAAAAGCATACAAAAAAGATAAATAAATTATCAAAATTATAAACCTAAATAAAATGTCTTTGTGGTTATAAACCTAAATTATCCATGGACATTTTATGATCACTATTATTATTTATTTATTTTTAATTGTCTAAGTAACTATTGACCTTCAATTATTAGTGCATTTTGAATCATGATGGCCTCTAAGTCTCTTTATTTGCACCTTCAAATATTGTTCCACTACTACTATAAAAAAAAAGTTATTTAGAAACCAATTTTTAGTTACCAAATGAAATAGTTATTAATTGTGACCAAAATAATCACCAAGTTAAATTTTGGTTGCTAAATAACTACAAAATAGAAGTAATGGTTGAATTTAGTGACCAATTAAGTCAAATAATTGGTATTTAACATTAGATATCAAAGTTTGAGTGACATATGCCATTAGATTCTAAATTAATATCACAATCAGTAACCATTTCATTTGGTAGTTAAATATTAGTCTTTAAATAGCTTTTTTCTTGTATTATATCTTCTTAACCTTTGCTCTAGTTATAGGACCTCCCAATCCTTGCAAAGATTCTTGAATTGGAGTTTTAACTTTAGCCTGGATGTCCTCATCACATACCCACTTATACGAGGTCTCCAACATATTCCCTCTTGATTCTCTGTTCTGAATAAGGTGCCAAAGCGGTATCCTCCTATCCGACCTATCTTGTCACTAATCCTTTCAACATGGCATTAAGAGTCTAACAAGAAGGGATCTCAACTTATCCAATGGACCCATAAGAGTGATTTTTTAAAAAAATTGAATACAATTTTCAGTTGGTGTTTTCTCACTAGTGTTTTTCCAACTAATAATGTTTACCAACAACATTTTCTTGGCAAGTTTCTTTTTCCTTTTTCTCCAATGAACTTTATTTGACAGGCGACCACTACCGCTGACATTGCCTTGTAGTGCAAAGACCATTTTTGCTTTCTAACAACCGATGTGCTATGTGAGCATCTTTTCTTGTTTCATGACAACCAACATGTCCTATATCAAAGATGTATTCTTGTACCTGCTAACCATGAGGAAGCTCTCAATCACCTAAAGTCGAAAAAAGATGAGGAGGAGTTGTATATAATTGAGAAGAACAACACTCTTGTTGACATACCTTCAAATAGAAAGGTAATTGTTGTATATGATGGTTCAATTAATAAAAATAAAGTAAAGTTTGTTGGGTATTTTGATATTGATTGGGGTGGTTCCTTAGAAGATATGAAGAGTACTTCAGGATATTGCAAAACTTAAAATCATTTGTTTATCAAGCCACTACCAGTCAACAAGTTTGAATTCACAAGAAAGAAGATTGAATTTTACAGTTCCAAAATCTAGGAGGAGTGATGGGAATTTGCTTTTGAAACTGCACATTGATTAATATGTCTTTAATTAGAATATTTGCTCTTAATTGTTAGATTTTAATTTGTAGGAGTTATTTCAGTGAGATATTTTTCTTTTCTGCAAGCATTATAAAATGTAAGCTATTGATGACTCAAAAAAAAAAAACAATAACAATATTTTCTTTTCATACATATTTTCTCTTATTCCTAAAATACAACATATTAAAGATATGATTTGAAAAGATGAAACATAATGAGTATCGATTGTCACTTTGACAGACAGAAAGTCATGTTGAGGAAATATGTATTAGCTTTGCCATTATTTACTTTGTTAGCTTCAACAACCACCTGAGTTTCATTTTACTGAGTCTCTCAAGGGGTCTTGTGTTGATGACATTTGTAACAAGTTTCATATGCTGAAACTTGAAGGAGAATGTTAGAAATATTATTCGATTTCACTAAATAAGAAGATATGATATGATTTGGTAGGAAAATATCTTATCAAATATTTTCTATTATTAGATATTGATTATGTTCCTTATTATTACATCTTAATAATTAAAAATAAGAATAATCATGTGTACAATACATGAATTCATTATATTCATTCTTGGTTTGTCTCTTCTTAACATGGTAATAGAGCGATATAACCCTTTGTGACCTGATTTGTCACTAATCCTTTCAATAACTGTATTAAAATTTACTAACATTCTGACATTGATTCAAAATAAAACATTGAAATCCTTCAAGATTGAAATAGAAAATACCAATTGGTAGCTACATCTTATGAGCATAAAGCAACATAAAAGATATTATCAAAAAAACTAAATGAAGAAAAAGTTGACGCCAGATCAGAAACAGGGTTCATGCATCACAAAAACCAATGTAAAAAATAAACATGCAGATAAAAAGTTCAAGAGAAAAGGGATGAGGCTCACCTTAAGTTCACGGATTAATTTCCCTTGTGTGATTTCCCAGACTTTGATAGTACAATCCTGTGAACTGTAATAAAACAACACATTTTCGCTCCAAGCAGTGAATAGAATTACAGAATAATAATTAAGACATTAACTTAATCAAAACAAGGGAAATGCCCAACTACGGCCATCAGTAAACATTAGGATCAGTTGAGTTAAATTATTGAAAAAAAATCTCTAAGATAAAAACATGAGTTAAAATCATAAAATGAGAATTTAACCAACATGAGTTTATACTTCCAATCTAACAGGGGTATGCAGGAATATGTAAAGTTGTTAAAATTACTTTTATTAATTTTATATTCTCATTTTGAGTAGCTTTTTATAGAGATAGTAAAATTGCTAAAGAAAAGATTGATTGAGTTTAAAAGAATAAATAAAATAAATAAAAAAGTGTAAAGAATTATAAAATAGAAAAAATTGTAAACAAATATGGACACTAAAAAAATAATAAGGGTATTCTCTTTATTTATGGTATAGATAAAAATATGGATTAATAAAAAGTAAAACGATCTTATTAAATGATGTTACCAAAATAATTACAAAAGTTCAATCATCTTATATTAAAATAATAGTATAGATAAAAATATAGATTAATAAAAACGTCAAATATCTACTTATAAAAAATTGTGTCCTTTTATACAAAGATACATTCCGCATGTTTTCTATTTTTTTTATGACAAAAATACGGTTTTATTTTATATATTTTTTCCGTATTTTTTTTTTCTAATTCTCTGTTATCAATTTCCTGCAAAAAAACAATCCATCTTCTTATTTTTTTTTTTATAAATTAAATACTTTTAAGTTTCATTTTATTGTCCGCATATTTTCTCTGTCATTTGTCTACTCCGCATACATCAAATAAACTGATTATTTTTTTGAAGTGAAAATAAAAAAGCGAAAGTCACTGAAGTAAAAAAAAAATAAAAATAGTCTGGTGTCGTTTTGAGTTAGGGTTGTGAATTGGGTGATCTCTTTGTTCTGACAGCAGAACATTCAACAGTGGCTGTAGAACTGGAGTGCGCGCGATTAATTACTATGCTCTCAATGCACGGATTAAGCACAATTTGAGGTACTAGCTTGCTTTATGTTAGCCGAAACCGTTTCAATTTTATGAGAATACGTTTTATGTTAATTTCGTACAGTTTGATGTATCTGTTCTAGGGAAAGAAAATTTAGACTCTGTTTCCCTCTTCTTGTTCTTGCGTATGAATTTGTGTTTCTTATAATTTTTGTCTAAGCAGGGAAGAATGCAAGTTGTGCATGCTATGGCCCTGCGCACATCCATGATGATTTATGAGCAATGGGAAAATGTTTGATTGAAGGCGCTTTAACGAAGTTGAATCCTTCCCGGTGCTGGAATTGATAGCACATTGTCCAATATGGCTTTTCAGTCACTCTTTTCAAAGTATAAAACCTTACCCTCTTTCTTTTGCACCCTTGTCCAACACAAACTCAATTACCACCACATTCATTCTTTCCCAAACCCACAAGTCTCAGTGCCATTATTACCAGACCTTGTCAATGAGATATCCCGTCTACTCAGTGACCACCGATACCCTCACCATGATCTAGAACTCTCTCTCAAGCCATTTTCACCACAAATATCCGCTAATTTGGTTGAACAGGTCCTCAAAAGGTGCAAGAATCTTGGCCTCTCGGCCCACAGATTCTTTCTTTGGGCTCAATCAATTCCAGGTTTTCAGCACAGTGATCTGAGCTTCCGCATTTTGGTGGAAATCTTGGGAAGTTGCAAACAGTTTGCCATACTATGGGATTTTCTAATACAAATGAGAGACTCTCGTTCGTATGTAATCGACAGTGAGATTTTCTGGCTCATTTTCAAGGCATATAGTCGGGCTAATTTACCAGATGGTGCAATTCGGTCTTTCAATAGAATGGATGAGTTTGGAGTTGTGCCAACTGTTCATGATTTTGATAAGCTGTTGTACTTTTTATGCAAAAGGAAGCATCTCAAGCAGGCTCAACAATTTTTTGACAAAGCTAAGAATCGTTTCTCTTTATCTGCTAAAACTTACAGCATTTTGATAAGTGGATGGGGTGAGATTGGTGATTCAGATAAAGCCCGTGAGCTGTACGAAGCAATGCTTGAACAAGGATGTCCATTGGATTTGCTTGCATATAATAATTTGTTAGGCGCTCTTTGCAAAAGTGGTTGTGTGGATGAAGCTAAGAAGGTTTTTCATGACATGTCAAAAATAGTTGAGCCAGATGCTTTTACGTATTCAATATTCATTCACTTTTATTGCAATGCAAATAATGTGCAATCAGCTTTCAGGGTTCTTGATAAAATGAGAAGGTACAACCTTTTGCCTAATGTGTTTACATACAATTGTATTATAAAACGACTTTGTAAGAATGAACTTGTGGAAGAAGCTTATCATTTGTTGGATGAAATGATTTCAAGAGGAGTTAAACCAGACATTTGGAGCTATAATGCAATACAAGCTTACCATTGTGATCATTGTGAGGTCAATAGGGCCCTGAGGTTAATGTTTAGGATGGAAAAAGATAACTGTCTTCCTGATCGCCATACATATAACATGGTCCTCAAATTGTTGATCAGGATAGGAAGGTTTGATAAGGTAACTGAAGTTTGGGAGAACATGGTGGACAAAAACTTTTTTCCGTCTGTCTCAACATATTCTGTCTTGATTCATGGTTTTTGTAAGAAGAAAGGAAAGCTAGAGGAGGCATGTAAGTATTTTGAAATGATGATTGATGAAGGAATACCACCTTATGTTACTACCATTGAGCTACTGAGGAATCGACTATTGGGTTTAGGGCTTTTAGATCACATTGAAATACTGGTTGATAAAATGAGCCAGAGCAGTTCCCATGCAATTCAAGAATTGGCAAATATTATGATTGGTAATAGAGCAGCTCATAATACTTTGAGACGTGATGAGACTGACATAGAAAGTGACTGAGGAAGTGGCTATTTGTTTCTCCTAATACTTTCTCATTATTCTATTTTGACAAATATGTGGAGGAAACCATTTCATTACTGCGGGCACATAATCGAGATTTTAAATGTGTGGCCATTGGTTAACTGATGCATTTTGAGGTTCTAACTATTATTATAATTCTTCAATGTAGCTTGTATGAATATTTCAGATGCAAGGTAATCTAAACTTTAAATCCTTGGAAGTTTTACACGGAGCACCTCCGTTTCTGTATCATGAAGAAATGATTGCCAGTTCGGTTCATTCATTAAGGCAGAGATTATGAATTTCATAGCTCTAGTCATTGGGTGTGGTGAGATTTAGCATTATGCATGTACGGTTATATGTGGGTTGTTCGTGCATGTGAATTTTGTGAACTTTTTGTTTCCTATAATGTTATGGATGAGAAGCTGCTCCAGCATTTGGATGCTACCAAACAGGCGCTGATATTTGTATAAAATAGACATCTAAAGGATAAGAGGAAAGGCAAAGGTGTATGTAGCTGATCAAATGGAAGGGGAACAAACATGCATTAAGATTTAAGATACTCTACAGCATGGGATATGATTGAAGAAAATTATTACTATAACTTGGGATATGCCTCCTCTTCCTCCTCTTAAGGTTTTTTATTTCTTTATTCTCTGCATGATTTTTTTTCCCCTTGCATTTTAGCACTGAATTCATGAATGATCCTTACCTTCTTTGCATAAGTGGCCTTGTGTGTTCTTAATTCAATGTTATTTGAATTGATTAATGTGCGTAGGAATGATAAAGCTCGGTGGGTTTCAACGATAAGCCTTATTTGTTCTAAAAAATAAATTAAATTAAATTCAGGTTTCATGTTGAAACAGGTACACTGTGTGGATTTTTAAGTATAATGAGGTTACCGAGTATGCATTTGTTGTTATCTTGGTTTGTACCTTAGCCGATGGAAACACTTTGCTTGAGTTTTGAAATGTTAATTTGTGAGGGGTTGCAGTTGCATCTTCTTCCTACCACCCAGGAGGTTGAAAATGACGAAATATATGGTTCCACATCATGCTTATCCATCTGTGTTTTATCGGGGGGAATAACTCGCAATTAATGGATCACTCCTGGAAGCCTGATGACAAAGACGGGGTCACTATATTTTTGCTATTGGCGAAAATTTAACACTTAGATAACGGTGATTCATCTTCATTTGAAGTTTATCGGGAGCAATGTGATGTTTATTAGACTCCCTCCCCTGTTTACTCTATTCAGAATGGTTGCATTGCATGAGTATGAATGGTTGTTTTCAACAACTGAATGTGTTTTAGTTTGGATTAGTTTGTCTGACATGTTTGCATAGCTGCATTAGTTACATGCTTATTTTATGAATGCAATTCTTCTTAAAATTGTTTTCTTTGTTGTTTTTGCAGACAAAATTCTTAGTAAATGGGTGAAGGGACGTAACGATTGGTTTCCAATAATTTTATTTCAATATTCACATTTCTAGATCTATTACATTAATATGTATTTTTAGAGCGTTGGCCTAATGCGGTTGACTAAAACTATGCAGGAGCTTTTGGGCAAGTGTTGGAATGTTTTGCTTATGAAAAGAAATTCATTGTGGCAACTAAAACAGTTTGCTCCATAAATTAGTACTGTGAGGCTGCATGACCGAAATCCATGTCTTGCTGAGGCTAGCCAGATATGATGTTGATGGTGCACGTTTTTTCAGTATTGTTGTAAATGCTAAAAGAGATTGAGGTATAAGTTGGTTTTATTTTTTGAAGATGTGTACAAATACGGAGTTGGGTTGACTGTTGTTAACATATTTGTATTTAAGTATTTATTGATATTTGTAATTTGATTAAGTGACAAGTATGTCCATTCAATCATGCTTAAATATTGTGAGTTAAAAAAATTTGTGGATGGATTTAAATGGTTTCAATAGTTACTTGAGAAAAGCTGCTAAAAAATTGTATTTGAGAAGGTTGGACCAAGATTATGCGATTTTCTCCACGAAAACAGCTGTCATTCTTGTCGGATTGATATTGTTCGGGAGTTTGGCAGACAACTTCTGGAGTTTTTAGCATGTGTACGTATCTTGTACCGACTGCTAAATTATCCTTTACGCTGGCCTCTTCGATTACATTCATTTTTTGGGTTTATTAAAATTGTCATCTCTCTCTTCCTATCCTTGATGCAGGGCGGACTCATGTCCAATTCGTTTGATCCTTGCAAGCAGTTCCATTCTTGTTATCGTAAGCCTTCTTGTTGTAAGCTAATTTTCCTTTAGTTCTTTTGTGCTCGTCTTACCTTATTTTTCATCTTTCTCTTTCACGTAAGTCTTGATAAAACCGCATCGAATGCTACAATAGCTTCGCCTTCAAGTCATCCGTGTGAGACTACAAAATTGATTGCAACGAGAGCTTACTTGATTGATTGTTCATACATAAGTATGTGACTATGGACTGATTGTCCTTTTTTAAGTTAAGGTCTGAAGTGGAAGCTTTCAAGCCCCTCAAAAGAGCCCACCAAGAGAATGATAACCATAAAAAATTCTAAGCCTATATAGTTGATGGCCTCCTTAAAAGATGTTCAACGGTCTTTACCCAATGGAACTTAACTTAAAAGCTTTCTAAATGCTTTACCTAGACCCACAGTTCACTCACATGAAGTCGTCTTACCGTGGAGTCCACAGAGAAAACGATTTCGTATAATATAATGAAATTGTTTGTGGATATGAAATTCTTTCAATTTTGTTGGTGGACGGGAATCCACAAATGCATGCAGACAACTCTGCAAATGCTGGAGGTGTGGCTCACCTAAATGTTCAGAAACATTCTTGAATCAAAAACTACAACAAATGTATGGTCTTCTATTCCTTATTTTTACATAATCATCTGACGAAAGCGTGGTCAAATCGAGATTTCTATTTTGAACAGACCATCAAGACGCTAAGCTGGCAAAAGAGCTTTGAGAGAGGATAAAATGTGAATCAATAATGAATGCGCCTAGGTTACGATTCTGAAGAGACGTAGTTCCCGACCTCCCCTCTTTCGTTTGCTTCATATTCATGGAAGATGGGGTAAGGACGAGTGAAGGAAGCACATCAATGATGATTGATTTTCTGAGACTTTCGCACAAAAACAAAGATCAAAAACCCAAGACCAAAGTGTTTTCGTGTTATTAGCGTCTAGGTTGAAAAATTTGTAGCTAAGGTCCATGCACACTTGTTCAATGCGCTCACGTAAAACACATTAACTGAACTAAAGCAAGATTAGGGTTTGATTTTTAAGACGACACAGACTTAAGGAAAATGTTTGCTTCAAAGCTAGAAAGGCTTAATAAGCGCATCTCCAGTACACCAAGCTTACACTTTTTTTTCTTCATTTTCAGCATATTTTTACGAACTTTATTATTTATTATATTTTCATAAGTAGTGAAGATTTACAACGAGGGCTTTTCCCATGCCATACATGCAAACATAAAAAAGGAAAACTAAACAAAGATAGTTAGCATAGATGGGAGTCTATCTCCAGTAAGCATCCAGAGTAGATATCAACTAAAAAAGACAAAGAACATCATACATTAAAACACACTACTTCCGTCTACAAACACTTATTTCAATTTTTTAAAAAGAGTCGACAGACCCTTTATGAAGCTGACACACACGTAGACAAACCAGCCATACAACTAAACACAACACTACAATAAAGTAAACAAACAACATATTAAGTTAAAAGAAAAAGAAAAGCAAAAACAAAGGACTTAGCTATTTCCCCTTAGTCTCCCGCAGATAATGGAGGCCACCTTGATGAGCAGCAATTTACACTCTCGGGTTAAAACCCTCATTCGTTCTTCTAGAGTGAAAATGTGATTTCGAAGCCTGTATCCACTTTACCAGGACCTCCTCCTCGACAAGAGGCATGTGCTCCCAGAAGGCAGCCAGGGTTTGCTCCTACTGGAGCTTTGCATTCTCTACATTAAGAATTTGCTCAATTTGAAAAAGCATTAAAGTGGTAATTGGTGGATCTGTATCTCCCCTTGCTTTGCCAAATATAGAAACTTCTATTTATAGACGTGGGAAGCTCTAAGTGAAGAAAAAGAGTCTTTCGCTTTTCGCAAGTATCGTCACGTGGTGTAATCCCGAAAACTCTTTCAAAAATAGAACACAATAATATAGCATCAAAGAGAGTACCCGCCTTTATAATACAATAAGAGAGGCTCCATGCGTCCTTTCTTCATAGATGGAGCAATTCTCACTCAACAGCTTAAAAGCCGATTAGTACAAACCCACATGATCCGTATTCGCTTACGTACCACACATGCTTCGTGGTACACTTCTTAGTCCTATTTCACAGGCTTATTTGTATCCAGCTACATGATGATACTCCACTCGGCCAATCCTCACTTGACAGCCCTCCGTCCTAGCCTAGACGATTGAAGTAAAGTCTCTGCCTCTATCACTTGATAGAAAGGATTAGATACTTTTCCCTACTTTTGACAACAAAATGAATTATATTATTCAAATAAGTAAGGTAAACTTGTTTTTGCTAATTACACTTGGATAGCGACCTGAGCAGTCTTGGAGTGGGAATAAAATAATTAAATGGACTAGACTTAGCTTTGTTTAGAAAGTTAGGACAATGTGGCATTTCCGGCCTAGGACTAGAAGTGGATTTGAATGCTAACATCGAGTTAACCTTCATTCCAATAGAAAGGGAAAATGAGCATAAGCATATTTAGTCTGCCATCCCTCAGGGCAAATTCGTGTTCATCACAGGCTCTGCTGGGATCGGTAAAATCCTATTGCTTGAGGAAATGGATTACTAAAAAAATGACCTATATGTGATTTTGTCATACAATAAGATCCAATTTTTTTGGACTCATTAGGTTTGGCTCATTACCTTGAGTGAGGTCAAATGTGTACACCTTTTGTTATGAAGATGTGATCTTATCTACCAATGAGTTTTGTTCTCAGTCCAACCCTCTCATCTTAGGGTAGGATATCCGAAAACCTTAAATCATGGGAACCTACCTTTTTTAGTGGACAACCTATGTTGGGACAACTAAGCCCACTATCTTACCTAATAGGGTCTCATCTTGTGTCGGGTTAAGGACACTTAGTGGAACCCCATTTCTTCGCTTTTAGTCTAGGGCTTAACTTTGCATTAGGCTTCAATATAGTTTGCTTTCCTCATTTGGATGAAACCTCTACTCTCCTAATTCAGTCTATAGGCTTTGGTTTAGGTTAAATCTCATATAATTTTAGCTTAGGTCCATCAATCAATCTCTCATAAACCCCTAAACGGAATCTATTAAGTTGAATCCATATAGGCCTTTCATTAGGCCCAAAATTCCTTGTAACACTCTAAGAGGATAGTCAAACATTCAAGAGAGTTCAACTTACATTGGGCTTTAGTTACTTCGTCTGACCTATTTTCAATAGTAAGAAGCCAAGTTCAAAGAATCCAAAATAGGATGGAGAACTTGGTCTTTGAATAACTCTAAATAAGAAGCATCACATAAAAAAATAAAAGCGAATTCTCGTGGTATATCAATCTCGTTAACATTCATCCATTTGAATATATTTTATAACTTGCCATTGTATCACTTTCAAGGTAAACAAACTAACCTCTCAAAAACCTAAACTAAGGAAAGCATGGGCCTCTCTCTCAATCAGTTGAATTGGTAACGACATTGGCTATTGGCCATCCGTCCACAAATCATCTAAAAAAGTGAGTCGATTCTCTTACCAGATGTTGAATCACTTGTTCAATCCTTTCTCAAAAGAGATGCTCATCTGTTCTCGTTAGCTCAGTAGAATGGCAGGCGAAATCCGTCTCTCATTAAAGATATAAAATAGGCAGTCAGTAACTTCTTACTCGTGTAGTGAGAACAACTTTCTTTTCTTCATAGCCTCCTTTATTTAGATTTAGTTTAATCACAAGTTTAAGGCTGCAATAGATGTTTCTTTTCCTGGATAAACAATCTCAAATCGGTTTTTTTATTTAAGTAGATATGTGAAAATTTTCAGTTTTTTCAAGTCATTTGTCCCTGACATCTTATCTTGAGGTTGGAAGTGCAAGGCAACAATCATCTATAGCGGGCTAGCTCACAGAATCGATATCTGTATTTGTATAAATAGAAGAGATGTTTTTTCACTTTGTCTTTAAAGCTGGATCTATAATTGAAAGGCTGACAATTGCTTGTCTAGCTACTGAGCTTCCTGGTAGGCATCAGAAATTAGATTCTTATCAATTTCCACTTACTCATGAGTAAACGTAAAAACTTCTTCCCCTTCAAAATGCAATTCCAACTTGGCAAGATAATTAAAGGATGGATGGTATGTCTTTCTATCCATCCTGATTGTTGGATTGAAATTCAAATTTGAATGCGAGCAAGGTTAAAAACAATATATAGAATCTAATTCATCCTTTTATCAATCGAGAAAAAACATTCATCCAAATCTTTCTTTATTACTACTACATTACATAAACAACCACTTTCGCACAGAACTAGAGCTTTAAAAGCATTATGCTATGCTAACTACATTAATGAATTTCGAAACAGAAAGAAGTCAAAGGATAGGCCTTAACAAATTGAAAGAAGATAAAGGAACTACTTTTTTTCTTCTAGTCTTCCCTACTTGTCACCGAGTGTGATAGTCGGGACACAACCTCCGAAATGAGTTCGAGTTGCTCCTTCCGCAACACTTCTAGCCTTAGCTCAAAAATTCTTATGTTCGCTGAAGAAGTGTGAATGCGTTTGTCTGCTACAGCTAAATCTACCACACGAATATTGCTTAAAAATAAATGGAGAGTTCTCCAATGGTTTTTGAATCGCCTGTTGTATTTGACACATTTCTACATCAATTGCGGAAAGCCTGTTGGAAGTTGCAACATCCATAGCTATGCTATTACGAAATTTCTTTGATTTGAATGAATTTGATGAAGAAGACATTGACGGAGCCTCCATTTATAGAATGGTAGAGGAATCCCGCCATGCGTCACTAAATTGGATGGTAGGCACAATTCTTGCTAGCTCTGCATTACTTTTATGCAATTGAAGACTATCATGCTTGTTTAATGAAAAATTAGCAGGTTATGACTACCTTGCGGAGCAAACAAAATCTCCCCAAATCACACTGTCTGTATGAAAAAACAAACTTTGCACAACCAGCTTACGTGGAAAAGATTCGATATTCAATGCCAATAGTGTCATGACATCCATGTATTGAGTCCTCAAACGAGTCATGTTAAGACAACCCAAGCTAATACACATTGGCCCACAAGGTGCCCTAGTAGGGCCCGAATGAAAAACCCAAGTCTACATGAATCGTCAAATACAAGAAAGTCCCACAAACGAAGACTTGTGCCTGTCAAGCCTGCTTTTAGTGGCAGTTGGAAATGGCCAAGAAGCTAGGGAAAGTAAGTAGAAAGCAATAACACAATTCGAAAGCCTTGAAGGAAAGAGTTGATAACCTTTAAGTGATTAATAAAAAAGAAATCCCCCTACTAAGGTAGAGTTTGACTACCGATAAAGAACCCTCCGTTTGGAAGACTCCTAAATTTCGAAAAGACAAGATAAAAGGTATCCTAAAACGTATAGCTCCATCGCAAGCAATAACTATATAAAATTTATTATCTCACTATGTCTCTACCTTATTTATAAGCTTACCTCGTCCCACCAAGAAAAGGAGTAAAAGTGAGAGATAACTAGCAAGGAATAGGAAGTAGGGGTCACTGGGGCGGCAGTTCTCAACTAAATCAGATCAAAGATAGGCACCAACAACGACAAAGGAAGCTAGAGCAAATGTTAAATTGTATGCATCCGATCATGGGACAAATAGTCTTTAGCAGGAATCGAATCAATTTGAATCTCTGAGCCAGGTAGAAGAAAGTTATTCCTAAGTGACATTACTTAAAGTTAATCTGTAAGAAGAAACTCCTTCGCTAATTCAAAAGATAAGAGGAAGCACAAGGAATGTGACGACTTTAGTTTAGAGGCAATTCCACATTGAAGCAGGAAGTTTGAATTTAGAAAAAAAGGGAAAGTTTCCATTTGATCAATCAGCGGGTCAATTGTCTATTTACTTTCATCTCATCGTAAGCAAAAGATTTGAATTCTGAACAACTATGAAAGACCAGTTGATGTTTGTCCTCGTAATCATTCTCGAATACCCTTACTAGGGGTTTGAGTTCCAACTAGGAGCAAAAAAGCTTGAACATAGAACTTCGTATCACTTAATTAAGCAATTTAGAAAAGAGAATTTTCCACATCAATAAAGTCCAACGAATTAGCACTACATTACTTCATTGATTAAAACTCTCTAAAGGAAGAAGCGAACTTGCAGTCAACTCGACCGAGAATTCCTATTTCTTTTTGTCTACTAGACATTTCACAAAGGAAAAAAATGATGAAAGGCCAAGAACAAGAAAGAGTTCATGTCATGCAGCATATTAGTAGCTACATCTAGGGATGGAAATTCCTCTGCAGACAATACAATAAAAGGAGAGATAATAGGTACCCGTGATGGAAAACTTCGTACCATCCCATATGATTCAATCGACGCCTTACTTCATTTTATAAATAAGTGGATCTTTATTTACCATCTGGTGGTCTGTGGCTACGAGCCATTTCCTTATTCTCACGGAAGAGAGAGAAATTCTCATTGAATAGGAAGACTGCCAGCTACCCCAACTTCTTGTTATATGATTCAAAGGACAATGACAGGAAGTGAGAATCTCAATGTACATAGTCGTGAGCCAATCACTTATAGTTGTTTTGATATTGATCATTGAGCAAGGCCCGACCCGACTTAGGTTGTAACCCTAAAAGTTTTTTGGCACATTATGAGGCCCAATATGGTGAAACAATCTAGCAAATAGAACCCTCCTTTGTTGAGGCTCAAGTCTAAACCTTTCATAATACTTCTTCAATTAGAAACCATGAGAAGCTTCCAGAGAAATAGGAAATAGATGGATAAAACCCTTCTTCGATTTCTCTAACAATGTGACAATTTATTTCTATATGTTTCGTGTACCCGTGAAACACAGTATTTGTTACAATGTATCTTTTTGAGTCATTGTCATAGTATAAAAGAGATGGCCGCTCAAAAGGCACTTTGAAATCTTGAATAAGATAAACTAGACATTGAATTTCACATGTAAGAGTAATCATTGCCCTATATTCAGCGTCACATGAACTCTTTGATATTGTTCCTTACTTCTTTGATTTTCAGGATATAAGCAAAATTTCCAAGATAGACACTAAAATCAATCACTAATTGCCTTGGATAGTGTAGGTATCCCAATCACTATCACAAAATGCTTATAAATGGGCAGAAGTGTTGGAAGAGAAAAATAAGCCAATACTTGGAGCTTCTTTAATATATCTGAGAATTCTAATTGTTGCATTATAATAGGCTTATCAAGAAACTAAGAAAGTTGTTGAACAGAAAAGTTTATATCAAGTCAAGTATTAGTGAGATATATGAGTTTTTCAATCAACCTTTTATAGGCTTGAACATATATGAAGACACACTTTCAGTAGAAGAATATTTAACAAGATTATCATTTGGAGTGACTGCTGTCAATACCTGATTTCGTCCGAGTAAATAAAATTTAAAAAAAATTATGCCTACAATTAAATAAAGTGAATATAAAAAATGAAAAGAAAAATATGAAAAGTTATGGAAGCACTGAAATTAGTAAATTGCTAGTTAAATTAGCAACGAAATTATTCCGTCGGTAATACTTAACATATTAATATAATAATAAATTACAAATAAAAATATTCAAAATAATAATAATAACATTTATAATAATAATAATATTTATAATAACAATAATAATATTTATAATAAAAATAATATTTATAATAATAATAATAATAATAAATATTTATAATAATAATAATAATAATAAATATTAATAATAATAATAATAATAATAATAATAATCATACTAATAATAACTTTTTATAGTAAAAGATCCTGATTATATAAACTCTATCTTGCATCTCAGCTGAACCAATAATTTTTAAGGAGTTCTTGCCTAAATGTAACAATCATTATAGTTAAATGTAATCACACAAGATAAATTATTAATCAATTTTGTTACTGAAAGAAGATTAAAAGTGAAGTTAGGGATATACAAAACATTATCTATGACATGATTTTGATTGAGAAAATACTTCTGGAATAATTGACAATGACTTGATTTCTATTTGGTAATTTGATCCTGATAGGATTAATTTGATGATATGAAGTAAATGTTGGGAAAATCAAAGGGGAAACATCGGGAAAATCAAATAACAATGAGACATGAGCGAGACCCACATAAGGGAATAACACCACTCCAAAACCTTAAAACCTTAGGTTTGTGGGTCTTTTTTCTTATATGTTGTCCAACTTTCTCATTTCTACTCAATGTGAGACTAAACTCACACTTGGATACCTAACAATCTCCCTCTCAAGTGCGAGTCCCTTCTACATTGATAAACTTCCCTCAAGCGAAAATATTTTTAAACACGAGTACCTCACAAACCACCCTTTTAAAGTATCGCTCTGGGACACACTTTCTTGAAAATTCGATCAAGAAGACTTTCAATATAGGGATCAAACTATACTCGTTTGAGCCAGTCACTATCACAAACCATCAGCTCTGATACCACTTGCTCTGAAAATTGATGAGGGAAACACCAGAGAGATCAAACAACAATAAGACATGAGCAAAACTCACATAAGGATGACAAAGGGTCTCATGAGAGATCAACGATTTCAGTCATGAGTAAATGTAGCAGCTAGAGTTCTAAAATCAGTGCTCTGAATTCATATTATGAAATAAAAAGATGAACAAAAGATACAAGAATGAAAATATTCTCTTTATTTTTTTTTCTAGAATAAAGAACTGAATATATATAAGGTCTAGCAAAATAGTAAATAAAAGTATTACATTATGATATTGTCGTAAAAGACTAAATAACAAAATTGATAACAATTTAATTTTGTCAAAAAAAGATAAAATAATATTGATATTAATTTTTTTAAAACCTTATATCCTTTAAAAATATATATATAAGGAGAAGAAGAATGAAACATTTTATTGCGAATCAAAACTTTTTCTTTTATTTTCTATTGGAAACCAAATCACGTATTTTTCTTCTTATTTACTTTTCTTCTTTATTTTTCATCTTTTAGAGCTTTGTTACTTTTTAGTTATATACTATAATGGATTATTATTTATTTTTTAGTTCAATTTGATATTTTGTTAATAAATTTCTTAATTATGTGACCAAATCAAACATATTTATTGATTTTTAAAAATATAGCTAAGTGACATTTTTATAAATTGATTTATATATTATCATTAATCATAAATAAATTCAAATTTTAAATATTTATTTATTAGAATTTTAATACTAATTGAATAAAAAATATCTCATTGTTATGTTTTAAAAATTCAAAAACTTAATTAAATATTTCATTGATAATAAGATTAAAATAAAATAAATCATAAGACTTAAAGAGTAAGTTATTTTAGTAAATCATTTATTATTTATATTATATAATGATACCATTTATTTAACTTAATATTTTTGAAGTTAAAGTTTAATTTGAAATGTGAAAACTTAAAAGTACAAATAACCCGTACAATATGGTATTAAAAATATATTTATAGTAAAAATATTACGAAATAAGTTTGTTAACTTCAATTTTAATATTTTTTTTCATAATTTAAATTTAAAGTCAAGTTTCTCTTCTCATTTTCCTTTTACCAGGAATAATATAACATTAAATATGGGATAATAAAATATGAAATGAAATAGAATAAAAATTGATATGAAAACAAAGTGATTGAATGTAAGTTTATGTATATAGCTCACTGTTTGGGTGAAAGTGTGTAAATTAATTGAGTAAATCCAATTCAACTTAAATTTTAATTTTTATTGTTTTCATTGATAGTGTATAATTTAATAAATTATCTTTATGTAAACAATTTTCAATATATCTTTGTAAATGTAACTGACGAGTTTAACTTCTAGATGTTGATGGATATAGTTTGTAGATTTTAAAACTCATTTAAAGTGTAGGTTATAAAATGAATTTCTTTTACAGTGAAAATTACGAGAATATATTAAATAATAAATTATTCACCAAGTTAAAAAAAAAGAAAAAAAGTAATGAAAGTATTACTTTTCCAAATGTTATGCTTTTATTAGATATTATCGATAGTTGCAACATCATCGTTCTTATACTTTCTTAAGTCATCTCTAATATATCATTCATGTTATCTTATTATTTGATTTGATTCTATATGAATTTTACTGTATCCTATTATTTTTAATCGTTTTTAAATTTTATTTGAATAGAAATTATTTTATAAAATTCATATCTTAATAACTTTTAATTTACACTTTAATCTTTCTAAAAATTTAAAAACAATTCATTAATTTTATAATCCAAAAAAATATTAAAATTAAGATTTTAATTTTCATATCACATTCACATGTTTTGATAGTATTGTTTTCATAAATATTTTGTGTTAAATTTATGAACCTTATTGTGATCTATATATAAAAATTATCATTAGTTTTTTTTTAGTTGTAAAATATGTTAAAAAAATATTTATATTTAGCACTCAAAATTCAATATACTATTAATTACATTTTTTAATTACATTCTTATTATTTTTAATTTAATTTTCATTTTTCATTGTGATATAGAAATAGAAAAAGGTTAAATGTAATATTTTATAATATTTAATTATGATCAAGAACTTTTATTATATCCCATTTGATTGGTATTATTATATTCCATTTGATTTATTAAGTATACTATATCATTTATTAATATAATACTTAAACGTAATAAGTATCTTAAGTAATTCAGTTAAATATATTAATTAATTTTAAAACTTAAAAATTGGTCAAATGAAAAATGAGTTAAAGATATTAATTAATTTTAAAACTTAAAACTATACAAATTAATTCATTTATTAATTATTTTTAAAATGGTCAAATATAAAATGAAAAGACAGTTTTCTTTTTAAAACATTTGATCAGTGTTTTTCAGTCTCTGTGTATATGTATATATATATATAAGTGATTGATTAGGTAGAAAGAGAGTATATTTATAAGTGATTGATTAGTATAGAAAGAGCCTCAGAAATTGCAATGTCTCTGTCTGGGAAGAGCTTTCTCTTATTGTATATGCTTATAGTGGTGTGGGCAGAACAGATTACGGTGAGTATCACAAATAAGTTAGAGAGCAAAGAAGATTTAAATGTTCACTGCAAATCTAAAGATGATGATATTGGACAACATCTTCTCCACATCAATCAAAGCTTTAACTGGAGTTTTGAGAGTAACTTTTTAGGTGGTACACTATTCTTTTGCTCATTTTAATAGGAAAAGGGTCCTTTGTTGTATATTGATGTATATGAGCAAAGTAGGGATACCAAAATATGTGAAGACTGTCATTGGTATATTCATAAAGATGCACCATGCAGGTATGAACGAAAAAGTAGAAGAGCACTAGGACAACCAAGACCTCCAATCGTTCGCAGATGCTATAAATGGAAACTGCAAATGTTATAATTGGAAATTATGTGTTTGATTTCAATTATGTAATGGGGGAGAAATTATATCTACTTATCACAATTAAATAAATGATCAATTTATTTTATTTGCATGAACATCTTGAACTTTTATCAAATTAAAGTACTATTATACAATTATACAATAATCTTAAATGTAAACAATTTATTAATTTTTTCTTCCTTTCTTAGATTTGGTTTTTCATATATTAAAATGCAGTAGAAACAAGAAGGGAGAAAGTGAAAAATATTTGATTAAAAAAATCATCATTTACATTTTATTCTATTACTTTACATAGTAACAATTTTTTTCATTAAATAGATTTTACATGATTTGATTAGAGATATTAATTATTTTTCATTATTATACAATATTTATAAGTTAAATATTAATAATTTGAATACACAATTTTTATTAATTATCCAATCAAACTCCATTTAAATGTCCTTAATCTAATTAAGGAAAACTTTGTTTTGACAACCACAACCGACATATAATCAGATGTCAACTGTTGACGTGGTTATTGTACACGTGGATAAAGGTAAAACGAGACTTTTCTTTTTTTAAGGATATTTAGGGTATTTTGTTATGAAAGGACATAATTAGATTTTAAGTATCTAAATTTAAGATTTCAAACCTGATAGGAGTCTAGTGAACCCATTTGCATAAGGGAGATTTGGTATGAGAGTGGTTGCGGTGGCGAGTGACAATGGTGGGAGACCATCAACGGTGGTCGAGAATCGACGGCGACGACAACAGCTTCGGTGACAGCAGCGGATACGACTGCAGCGGCGACAACAGTGGCGAGATTCAAGAGATCTGAGATTTAAACTCAATGCTTCTCAACCCTTGATGGAATATGCTGGGCTTTAGATAAAACCACAAACATGTAAACCCTAGAAATGACTCTCAGTGTCAAGTTGAGATGTTTTTTACACGTCATTTATCTTGGCCACATCAGCGCCACATAAGGTTGTAAAGTGAGTGTATACCAAATGTGATTGTCAAAGTATAACTACTCTTTAATTAAATAATAAATTGTATTTAATAAATTATTATTATTATTATTATTTATTTAAGTTTCTTCCTTTGTCTCCCTCAATTTTAGTGCTAAAGTGTCTCAAAATAATGATCAAAAGTTCTTCCATTGACCTGATGATGAAAAGTTGTACTAGTTATTATAATAATAATAATAATAAAAACTATCAAGATCAAAAGATAAATTATATATTTTTAAATTTGCTTATGTTTTTAATGATTATAAGTATGGCTCTCTTTTTTTTTTGCTAAAATAGTTATTTTTTTAGTAATTTTATATAAATAAATCTAAATTATTTTTTCTTTTATATTAATTACAGATAAATTTACCTAAAAATATGTTAAAAATATTTAAATACAATTTAAACAAATATACTCTAGATTTCGGTTCACCGTAGCACGCTATCAAACATAAGACCTAGTTAAGAAGTCAACATAGTTAAGAAGTAAACATGTAATAACTTTTTAGTTATAATTAAAAATATATAATTATTTATTAATTTAAAACATAGTATTATTATTAGAGTAATAATATTTTGATATTTCTATGTCTCAATACATTGATATGTACAAAAAATAATATTTTATTATGAGGTGTCAATTTGTTTTTATTCTTCTTTCTCTCTCTTCTTTCTCTTATCTCTTTCTTTTCATTTAATGAAGAATATGTTATTTTTATCTTCTTCTTTTTTTATTATTTTTATTTTATTTTATTTTTTTTAAAAAGTAATGTTTACATTAAATTAAATTCAATATTATATTCTTATCTTTTTTTTATCAAGTAGAATTTTATTTTTAACAATATATATAATAATTAGTTAATTATTTTTTATTAATATTATTATTTTCTTTTTAAATAATCATATATAATTTTTTATATTCATAAATATGTTTTATTCAAAATATCAATATATTACTATTATTATTTTATTTATTGTAATCATTATTATTTTTATTTTATTTAGTCACAATATTTTTATTTTAAAACCACTTTGGTTTGTAATGTTGAAATCTTGTATAAATAAAAATGTAATAATATGAATTAAAACTTAAGTTTTTCTAATTCTTATTTTAAGAAAAAAATAAAATAATTAATATATTTATTTTAAAATATGACAACATATTAACAAACAATACATGTGAAAGTTAAAAGGCAAATAATGAAGATGAAAACAGAATAGAACCAAAAAAAAAAAAAACAAGAATATTATGGTTGATGCAAAGAAGAACAAACATCACAAGAATGTTTGAATTGATTTGTCTAAAGTTAGAGTTGAGATGTGGTAAATGTTAGGGTTGATAAGAAGAAGATAAGACACCACCATCCACCATCTTGTTTATGTTGTTTATTTAATATTAATATTGAGATGCAATAAAGGTGAATGTTAGAGGCAAATGACAAAGAGAACCTGAAGAAAGATTCTTCACTAAATGAAAAGGAAGAGAGAGGAGAAAGATAAAGGAGAAAAAAATGAGAGAGGTAAGAGAATAAAAGTAACGTAAGTATTGAGTGTCAAAATATCATTACTCTTCTTGTTACTGTTAACCTTTAAAAATAGGAAAATGTTGGTTTGACAACCACATGTGGCTGCTAACCCTTTGCCAACTGCATATGTGATGTGTGGTATTTCGTAGGGAGGGGCATTACAAGTTTTTTCCTATATTTAGAAAGTTTGAAATGAAAGGTTGGGTTTCGTGGGTGGAATGTGGAGAGTCTGTGAGGGAAAAGGGAAAACATTTTAGAAAGTTTGAATGGAAGGGTTGAGTTTCAGGGGGAAATGTGGAGAGTCTGTGAGGGAAAAGCGAAAACCTTCGGTTGCAGTTAGGGACAGTGGGAAGTGGCAGCGCGAAGAATGGTGGGAGAGGTGGACGATAATGACAAAATGTGGTATTTCTGTGTTTGTGGGTTTAGGGGACAACGCTGAAGCGTAAGAGCTGCGACCGCGACGGGTGAGATCATGGATGCACTTAGATGGTTGTTTGGATGTGTGGTCAGAAAGTAATGCCCAGTTAAACACTTAAGTATATAAGGTTAAACACTTAGAAGGTTCAAAGGTTTTTGTGGGCTTTTCAGTACTGTCCATTCCTTAGTTATGGCAGTGCTAGGGAATTATAGGATGAAGGAATGATAGACCTGTTAATTCGTCTCAGAACTGAAAAAATGTGAAGATTTGAGCTTGGGAGGCCATGGGTGCACTTAGATGGTCTTTTGGATGTGTGGTCAGAAAGTAATGCCCAATTAAAAAACTTAAGTATATAAGGTTAACCACTTAAAAGGTTCAAAGGTTGCAGTTGACTTTTGAGTACTGTCCATTCCTTACTTATGGCAGTGATAGAAAATTATAGGATCAAGTAATGGCAGACTTGTTTATTCGTCTCATAACTAAAAATATGTGAAGATTTGAGCTGGGGAGGTCATGAGTGTACTTAAATGGTTGTTTGGATGTGTCGTCAGTAATACCTAGTTAAACACTTAAGTATATAAGGTTAAACACTTAAAAGATTAAAAGGTTTTTATGAACTTTTCAGGATTGTCCACATAATATTTTGTGTTAAATTTATGAATCTTAATCTATATATAAAAGATATCATTAGTTTTTTTTAGTTGTAAAATCTGTTAAAAAAATATTTATATTTAGCACTCAAAATTCAATATACTATTAATTACATTCTTAGTATTTTTAATTTGATTTTCATTTTTCATTGTGATATAGAAATAGAAAAAGGTTAAATGTAATATTCTATAATATTTAATTATGATCAAGAACTTTTATTATATCCCATTTGATTGGTATTATTATATTCCATTTGATTTATTAATTATACTATATCATTTATTAATTTAATACTTAAATGTAATAGGTATTTTAAGTAATTCAGTTAAATATATTAATTAATTTTAAAACTTAAAATTATACAAATTAATTTATTTATGAATTATTTTTAAAACTTAAATTAGTCAAATAAAAAATAAGTTAAAGATATTAATTAATTTTAAAAATTAAAATTATACAAATTAATTCATTTATTAATTATTTTGAAAATGGTCAAATACAAGATGAAAAGACAGTTTTCTCCTTTAAACATTTGACCACTGCTTTTCCTTTTATATATATATATATATATATAAGTGATTGATTAGGTAGAAAGAGAGTATAATTATAAGTGATTAATTAGTATAGAAAGAGTGTGTATTAGAAATTGCAATGTCTCTATTTGTGAAGAGCTTTCTCTTATTGTGTATGCTTACAGTGGTGTGGGCAGAACATATTACTGTGACTATCACAAATAAGTTAGAGAGAAAAGAAGATTTAAATGTTCATTGCAAATCTAAAGATAATGATATTGGACAACATCTTCTCCACATCAATCAAAGCTTTAACTGGGTTTTTGAGAATAATTTTTTAGGTGATACACTATTTTTTTGTTCATTTCAATGGAAAAAGGATCTTTTGTTGTATATTGATGCATACGACAAAGTAGGGATTATGAAATATGTGAAGACTGTCATTGATATATTCATAACGACGCACCATGTAGGTACGAACCAAAAAGTATAGGAGTACCTAGACAACCAATACCTCCAATCATTCGCAGATGCTATAAATGGAAACCTCAAATGTTATAATTAAAAATTATGTATTTCATTTAATGGGTGAGAAATTATATGTTCTTATCACAATTAAATAAAGGATTTTATTTGCATAAACATCTTAAAACTTTTATCAACTTAGAGTACTATTATACAATAATCTTAATAATCTTAAATGTAAACAATTTACTATTTTTTTCTTTTTTTTTACATTTATTTTTTTCATGTATTAAAATGCAATAGAAACAAGAAGGGAGAAAGTGAAAAATATTTGAATAAAAAAAATCATTATTCACATTTTATTCTATTACTTTATATAGTAACTAATTTTTTCATTAAATAGATTTTACATGATTTGATTAGAAATATTAATTATTTTTCATTATTGTACAATATTTATAAGTTAAATATTAATAATTTGAATAAATTGTTTTATTAATTATCCAATCAAACTCCATTTAAATATCCTTAATTTAATTAAATAATAAATTGTATTTAATAAATTATTATTATTATTATTTATTTAAGTTTCTTCCTTTTGTCTCCCTCAATTTTAGTGCTAAGGTGTCTCAAAATAATGATGATGAAAAGTTGTACTAGTTTTATAATAATAAATAAAAACTATCAATATCAAAAGATAAATTATACATTTTTAAATTTGCTTATGCTTTTAATGACTATAAGTATGACTATTTTTATTTTTTTTTTGCTAAAATAGTAATTTAGTAATTTTATATAAATAAATCTAAATTATTTTTTTATATTAATTACAGATAAATTTACCTAAAAATATGTTAAAAAAAATTAAATACAATTTAAACAAATATACTTTAATTTCCCTAACACAATATCAAACATCAAACACAGGACCTAACTAAGAAGTCAACAACATGCAATAATTTTTTAGTTATAATTGAAAATATTATGCTTAGATAAATTTTTATTAAGCATTAAAATTGTATTGAAACATTTATTATAATTAATATTTATGATGATGAAAATAATATGTTTAATCAGTTATTAACTTTGGATTTTTTTCATTTTCTTGCTTTATTGATCACTTCTGAATTTGTTTGTATTAGTGGGAGTCAAAAAGACGAAAAAATAAATGAAAAACAATATAAGTGGAAAGTTTACACCAAAATTAATTGATGTGACTGAAAAATAATAAATTAATTAAATAATATAATGAATTACAAAAATATTTTGATTTGTTAAGAATAAAATAACAATATATGTGGTTAATAAAGAATTGAAAACAATATTAAAAAAGTTATGTAAAATTTGAAATTAAATATATTTACATAATTAATTACAAATTATATAAAAAAATCACTTACGAATTTCGAATATATTTACATAATTAATAAAACATTCGAACTTAAAATGAATTTTTAAAAGAAAAAATTGAACGATGTAATTGATTGATATTTAACAAAGTCAAAAGGTATTGTATCAACCAATTCACATAAAGGCAATAAATATATAAAATATTGAAAACAATAATATAATTCATAATCAACTATGTTAACTTGTATCCTCCATTATGTTTATTCATAGTTAATTATGTAATGATTATGTACTTAAATTTAATTAATTATGCAAATCAACTAACATATAATTCTTGTGTCATTTCCACTTTCACCGATTTTATTATATCTTCATCACACACTTCCACCATGTCGTAACCATTTTATATAGACCGATTTCACCATTCACCATCATATAAATTATTACAAGTATCAGATTGATCATAATAATCACTACTATTTCCACTATTATTATCAAAAAAATTTGGCCCTTTTTATAATGGTTATAGAAATTGTTTTACAATATTAATATTATTTTTATAGTAGCTAATATCTCAAATCTTACCCTTTTTATCATAATAACTATTATTACTTTTCATTATCATTATCACTTTTATTATTTATGTTATTATCACCATTATTTATTTACTATTACTGTAATATATTATTTGTTACTTATTATTATTGCTGTCACTTTCACTGTCATTATTCTTATTTACAATCTAAATATTATTACAATCATAAATAATACTACTAATATTAACAGAATTACTATTACATAATTATTATCATCACCATGGTTACAATTTATTAGTTTTTTTTATCTTATCTATGATATAATGACTACCAAAAAGTTTTATATTTATTCAAATTTATTATGTAGAAAGTTGCACACATAATGAATGATGGTTTGGTCCTTTGCTATGAAATAAATGATTTTGTTTTCATTTTTTTCCCATCTCATGACGCTATTTAAAGGACTTAACATGCTCTTAATAATCATTCACTTTGTGGGTCAAACTATTGTAGAGAGCTTAACAAAAAAAAGTCAAAAGGATATTAAAAAGTTATGACTGCTTCAAATATATAATTATTTATTAATTTAAAACATAGTATTATTATTACTTATTAACCTTTAAAATAAGCGCACTTTTTCCTTAACAACTTGGGCATGTTATGCCTGTAAAGATGCACAAACATGCACACAAAGGTGATCTTGACTAGAAATTGAAAACGTTGCATTAAGAATCTTATAATAAATTTAATTGTAGTTTTAAAAGTTCATGAAGATATATGAATTTACATTAAACTAGAACATTTAGAAAAAAATGAAAGCCTTTTGGAAAAAACAAACGTTGACTTAGCTGTTACTAAGGTTGTACTGGTATCATGTCCCTTTCTGTGTGTCCATGATTTCGGCTACAGGCAGAGAAATGTCAACAAGGGTGGAGAAGAATAGTCTAAACTCCAACTACAATATGAATGATGACAGAAAGATGAAATCAATTAGAATATTTTTGTACATAGAGGGTATGAAAAGGAAGAAAGAAAGTAACAGGACAGAGAAAAAAAAATGGGCTCAACCAGAGACTTGGAGATAGAGGAAAGTGATTCAGAAGAAGCAGTGAGTGGTAAAGGAACATGGAAGCACGCAGCTTTCCATGTTGCCACCACCATCGCCACCCCTGCTGCGTATGCCCCTTTGCCCTTTGCCATTGCTTCTCTCGGTTGGCCTCTTGGTAATTTCTTCCTTTTCTTTTTCTCTGATTGTTCTTAACGGAGATTCAAGTCTTTTATTTGACATGCATATATTTGGGTAGAGGAGGAACATGAATGGACAGAGATGTGTTAACTAAAATTGGTTGCTTAGTCATCAACAAAGTAGGTTATATTATATTAATAATATAGTAATTTTTCTCATAGAATAATCAGGTTACTTATCATTAAATTCTGCAGTAGTCTCCACGGGGTCCTTATCAATTTTTATATATTTTATTCACTTCAAGTGAAGCCACTTTCCTAGGTTTTGTTTTACATGTGTTGAATAATTGGTTAACTGTTTTTTTTGTTGGTGTTTGTCTCTATGAATGGATTCAGGTGTGAGTAGTCTGGTGAGTGCAACACTAGCCACCTGGTACTCTAGTTTTTTGATCACTTCTTTGTGGAAATGGAACGGGGAGAAGCACCTTACCTATAGACATCTTGCACATAGCATTTTCGGTTGGTTTTACTGCACATAGTTTCTAGCTTGTGGCACTAATAGCTATCATGACTGTCATATTGGGTAGTACAATTTTTCCTTGCAGCTTTGTTGTAGCTGCACTCCATATTCTTGACTTCTTGTTTATTGATTCCTGAAGGATTCTGGGGGTACTGGTCTATTGCCATTTTTCAGCAGGTAGCTTCTCTGGGAAATAACATTGCCATTCAAATTGCAGCTGGAAGCAGCCTTAAGGTTATGCATCTACCAGATTTTGTTGAGTAAATAGTGATAGCCTGATAGGACATAATATCATAAATGTATAAATGTTCAATCGTTTTTATAGTCACCTTCTTTTATTAACTTCAAAGTCTTTTCATATAAATCTTCTTATGGATAACAAAAACTGTTTGTTTCCATTTTGGGGATGTGGATGTGTTCTAATTCCATGTTTATACAGGCAGTTTACAAGCACTTTCACCCTAATGGAACATTGACCCTGCAGCATTTTATTAGTCTTTTTGGAATCTTTGAACTACTTCTCTCCCAGCTCCCAGATATTCACTCACTGAGATGGGTAAATGCATTGTGCACTTTCAGCACAATTGGCTTTGCTGGTACAACCATTGGTGTTACCATTTACAATGGTAAGCTGGTGATGGATCTTCTTCTTCCTGTCTGATTGATTCCTCCTGGGGATAAAATGTTTGACTGTTTGGTTTCCTACATCTCTTAGGGAAGAAGATTGATAGGACATCAGTAAGTTATAGTTTGCACGGTAGCTCTGCTTCTAAGTTCTTCAAAGCCTTCAATGCCCTTGGGACCATTGCCTTTTCATTTGGTGATGCAATGCTTCCAGAAATACAGGTACAGTATCTATTATTTCTAAGTCTCTTACATTGTTACAAGTGTTCTTTTGCCTTTCAATTGTAAACAAGGTTTTAGTTTGCACCTTGATTGTAAATGGTCACTAGGCCTTTTGTGAGACTCTATTCCTTTTCCAGAATACGGTGAGAGAACCTGCTAAGAGGAATATGTACAAAAGCATATCAGCAGCATATACTGTCATTGTGTTGACTTACTGGCAATTGGCCTTTTCTGGATACTGGGCTTTTGGATCAGAAGTCCAACCTTATATTGTAGCTTCACTGTCTATTCCAGAATGGACTGTTCTTATGGCAAATTTGTTTGCAGCAATTCAAATATCCGGATGCTTTCAGGTACCTTCTTTAGCACTTCAATATGAGAGTACTTCTTTGAAACATCTTGTGGCAGAGTCAAGACAATAGTGGTGAATATTAGTCTTTGCTTTTTAGTTATTCCTGAAACAAAACTTTTATCATGGTTCAAATTCCTTTACTAATGGAGTTCCTTATTTGTCAGATATACTGCAGGCCAACATATGCCTATTTTGAGGAAAGAACAGGGTCCAAGTTTAACAAACCCACTAGCTATTTTTCCTTAAAAAATCGCCTGACACGACTTATTTTTACTTCCATATACATGGTTCTTGTTACTCTTATTGCTGCTGCAATTCCCTTCTTTGGAGATTTTGTTTCCATCTGTGGGGCAATTGGGTTTACTCCTTTGGACTTTGTGTTCCCCGCTTTAGCATACCTTAAGGCTCCAAGAACCGCTAATGACTCCAAACTTGGCACTTTCCTGCGACCATTAAATATTTTATTAGCTACCTGGTTTTCATTAGTTGCTATATTGGGTTGCATTGGTGCAGTCAGATTCATAGTGGAAGATATTAAGAACTACAAGTTCTTCCATGATATGTGAGAATTTTGGGCTACCCCAAAAAATGTTTTCACCTTTTTATCTTTGGGTAATTTGTACATACATTATGGCTGGCAATAATTTCATGAAAATGATGATGAAGAGGTCATGCATAGTGTTTTCTGGAGCTTTCTTGTCACACGTTTACATACATAATTCATTTTTCTCCTATGAATAGTTAGTTCTGAACTTTACTCATTGTCTCAACCACCAGCAAGTTTAATAATGTCAATTTTAGATAATTGGACCGTAACGCTTCACTGGTCAACATCCATATAGAGGGACATTTCTTTTACATTGTTTTAGAACTTTCATACATATCATCTTATAATTATTATTTTTGGTTAAAATCTTAACATAAGATACTACTATGCACTTAGATAGTGACCAATTCCTTACCAAAAAAAGGCACAAAAAGCTAAATGAAAAGGATTTTTTTTTCTGATCAAATAAAAGTTGCTTAATTAATTGTTTTGCCTTTTTGGCGCCATTATAGATGGCAAAACCCCGTTACCGACGTACTTTGGCTTCACACTGAATAGTTGATAAGAACGTAACCGAGCTTCGTCACAGTTACAAAAGCTGTTATTACACCGAAACGACACGAAGCACTTCCCTTCAAACACGTTCCTCCGGAACACAGAACAGAACACCAACTTCGTCTTCACGTTCCGGTTAGGGTTTTGAACTTCCACGCAATGTCGTCTATTAATCCCTCACCCGTCTCCTCTGGTTACAGTTCAATCCCTTCCATCTCACGCGCCACTGCTCCCTCAGGCTTTTCCACGCGCCGTCCATGGAGGGAGTTTCTCGCGCTGCGCTCGTTCACGCTCCCCGACTCCCTCGGCGAAGCCACGCTCCGCGTCAGGCGCAATCTCGGCCACTTCCGTGTGAATTACGCCATGATCGCGCTCTTCGTCCTGTTCCTCAGCCTCCTCTGGAAACCGATTTCTCTTATTGTGTTCATCGCAGTCTTCACCGCGTGGTTCTTCCTCTACTTCTTCCGTGATGGCCCTGTTGTCGTGCTCCACCGCACGCTCGACGACCGCCTCGTCCTCGCCACGCTCGCTGCCCTCACCGTGGCGGCGCTCGTCCTCACCGGCGTCTGGCTGAACGTGGTTGTAGCGCTGCTCGTTGCGGCGGCGGTGGTGTTGCTGCATGCGGCGTTTCGGAGCACCGAGGATTTGTATGTGGATGAATTGGAAGTTTCTGATGGAGGTTTGGTTTCGGTTGTTGGCGGTAGCCCAACGAAACGAACAGGGTACACTAGAATGTAGTTAGCTGTGGTATATATGATAATTCGTTTCGTTTAGTCCTTTTTGTATGGCTTGCATTGCATATTATTTGAAGAAAATAGAGGCTTCAGTTTTAGGTTTTGGTTAATTGGAAAATGTGTCTATGTCCATATGATAGTTTTACTTACCGGGTTGTTAGCATGGAATGGGTTCGATGGTGACCCTTTCTTTTTTTCGTGTTCTCTGAACTCGTGTAAATTTTTGGATAGGTGCTCATAGGTTGAAGCATTCGCATTCAATTTCTGTATTGAGTTCCAATTCGATTTATGGTCTGGTTTGATGTGTTTTTTGCAATTGTAATAGGTTACCGATAGTGGATAAGAATTGTTTTTTTGGTCAAGTGTAAGTGTAGATAGATTTTGGTTGCTTTGAAGAGTGGACCATTTTGGTTATTCATTTGTTGTTTCTACGTGTGACGATCGATTCAGTTTGCTATTCTTGCTCTTTTTTGTGAGTATATCATATGATCAAATTAAAAACATGTTTTCCTTAATGGCATTCCTCTTCTGTAATGTTGTGTTTTTCGGAGTGGTTTGATTGCTGTTGTTTTGAGATTTGATTTTGTTGATAGACTTGCTTTTGTTATACTGTGAAGATAATGCGTTACATAGCCTCTTCTAGTCCCTTGTGTGAATCAGTATTGAGACCTGCTAAGTTGTTAGTGTCCAACATTTGAGAGAATTCAAAAGAGAACCACAGATTACCAATTTATTAGTGTCTAGTTAAACCGTATGTCAAAGTAACTGCCTAAATGTTTAGCTGACACCTAATTTAATCAATGTCAGTTACCTCTTTTTGGTTACTTAGTTTGGCAGTTGGGTGGAAGTTGAGATCTAATCTCACAGACATATGTGTAAGAACAGAATGTAAAGCTTAGGCAGTCAGACTGAGGGTTGAAACTCTTCCCTCGTCCATTCCTGAGTACTCTTTTGTGTTCTTTTCTGAAATGTTGGATGTGTTTCCTAATTTTTCACATCATACGAGGCATTTGAATCTGTAGTTCTTAGGGTCTTTGGGTAAATTGGATATGTAAAAAAAATCTGTTTTCATTTCTTGTTTTACTGATAACTATAAATCTCACTTTGTTTATAGGAAATGGTGCAAACAACTTCTTATTGTTTTCACAACAACTTCTTATTGTTTTCACTCTTTATTGTGCAATTATTCAAAAACAAGAAATTGGTGAAAATGATGTAGCACTTTTTGTACTGATGAGTGAAAATAGGAAATGAAATATAACATTTTTGCCCCCTAACTAAGGCTGGCTCTTAAATTCCCAAATATTTCTTGGTTATTCAGATATAAAATATATGTAATATTATGGTTATCATATACAACTTGGTGCACAGTACCTCCTGACCGGACTGTTCTGCTTGGAAAATTTGATTCTTTGGCCTGAAAATTATTCCTTAAAAATGATTGCTTGACAGATTTCATACTATCATGTTAAAGAAAGTTGTAAAATCAATTAGGGTAATTTATATTCATACTTTCTTTTCTATTTATTTCCTTTCCACTCCGATTTTCTTTCTATCTTTTGTTTTTTTATCGCTCATTTACCATATTTTACACTTTGTCTCTTTTTCTTTCTATCTTTTTCTTCCGTACGACTATCCACCTTGGGATGGAATTTAACATTTTCTAATCATTTATATCTAATAGCATTAGTCATTGGAGAGTTGGAGAGTTTATTTGAGATTGTAACAAAGTAATAAGTGGTCATCAGTTTGTGTGAAAGGGCATGGCAGAAGTTTCTAGAGCCATATTAGGGTTTAAAATGCGAGTAATGCACCAACCCACTACACACGTATAGATAGAAAGGTGAATATATATGGAATGGTTTTATGTCTGACACATCTATTCGATTATGTGTCCAGTACGTGTATGCACCTGCTTACTCTATATCTTGTGCTGAAGTTCTGCTTATTGTGAAAAGTGGGATAGCAATGATTAGCTATTGATCAGTTGAACATGAAGGCACTGATAAATGGTTATGATATTGTAAAAGAATTGGTAAAACCAGTTACTTTTCTATTTCATTCAGGTTTTGTTATACATTAAGGTGAAATACCTAAAGACTTCGATCGTGTCATGTGATTAGATGCACATCTCCCAAAAATTGGTTTTGATGTCTAGAGGTCAGTTTCTTCCCAAATTTGGTAGACATGGGAACCTATCACTGGGGGCTTTAGGACAAAAGAAAGTTGTTTGGCAATTACTTGTGCATTCCATGGTTTGTACATGCATCCCCTGCCTCCATGTGAAAGCCAAAATACCTTCCTCCAGTCTGAATTCTTCCAACACCTCTATTTCCAGCACCACCAATACTCGCACTAAGCTCTACCTTCACGTCATTTGAAAGACTTCATCGCTACCGTGCTTCCTTGGAAGAGATTTGGAATTGCATTTGTTGGAGCCACAAGTGAGTTCCAACTAGTTTATTTTTTTCATTATTATGACTTAACTCTTTTTGCATACATTGAATATTTTTTTTATGGTTAACGTATTAAAGAACAATAGGTAATAACAATTACGCCAGTTTTATTCCAAAACAAAAAATGGAAATGGGATAAAACAAAACGATGGACTGGGAGAGGGGTTTATAAGTTGGGAGGTGTATGCACGTAAATTTTCCTATGATCTATCAAGACCTAACAGTCGTTTATGAGTGTTTCATAATCAATTATAAATATACCATAATTAATTATAAATACCTATAATTTATTATAGATATATGTAACATTTCACAATATTTATTATATATATATATATACATATTTCATATTTTTTTCTCTTTCATCAGTATAAGTCAAGACTTTCTTTTTCTTTTCCACCATCTTCTCTCTGATTCATCACATCCAAACTCACTTTCCAGGCTTTTTCTCTTGAAATCAATTAAACCAAGCGAAAAAATCCTCACATATTCACTTGATTCCATTGTAGTGTGAAATAAAACTCACAGGGGATATATAGGAGTACATGTAAAAAATATGGGGTGTAGGAAGCAATTATGAAGCTGCTTTTATCCCCGCTGTCGTCATAACCCAAAATGATTGGTTCCAACACGCAAACTTGAGGCAGTTGCCTAAGACCTCCATAAATGTAAAATATCACTATAATTAAGTATGAATAACTAATATAGAATTAACTCTAGTACGAGCAATTACAAGTGTAATTCTTCTTTTTTTTAGTTTCTTTATAATTTGTTTTCTCATTTATTTCTTTTGATTATCAATTATTTTACCTTCAAAATAAATGTTTCTTATTTCCAATATTTATAATTAATTACTAATGGAGTAAAATCAATAACGATTATTTTATTTTTACTTTTATATGTATGTTGCAAATTTTAATAATTTAACTACAAATTCTTTATTTCGTACTTTCTTTCTTATTATTCTCATTTTTCATATTGGTTTCCATCTTTCATCGTATTGTTTTGAATTTCGAAGATTGGAATAATTGAAGTAAAATTGTTAAAGTGGATACACAACATCAAACTTTTACAAAATCCCAAAAGATAATTATCAGCGTGCAATTTTTATTATTTTCATGCTCCCCATTTCATCATTTTCTCTTATTTACATTACAATATTTTTTTTTTGTCCATTTCATCATATTCTCTTATTTACTTCAGAATATTTTTCATTTTTATTTCATTTTATAGAAAGTATGAACATGGTTTTAAAAATTGAAGAAAAATAACAGATAATTTAATTGAAGCATAATGCTCTGGATGAATTTATTTTTGTTCATTCAAAGATATAGCAAGTCCAGTATTATAGAACAATTATCTATGGATAATTTTGAAAATATTGATAGTACTAATTATAATCAAGAGCAAAAAAAAGAAAAAATAATTAAACAAAAATAGATTATTGAGAGTAAGTATTGTTCATGAGAACACATAAAGTGAAGTTCCGAAAAAATATTTATAATTCATGACAATAGACAAATATTAATGAAAAATTTAGAAATCCAATAATAGAAAATAGTTCAATTAGATATGACAATTTACAATCTCCATTAGACATTTTCATTGTTCTTTTTATCAATATTTGTGTATATCAATAATCGAAACACTAGATTTAGTTAATAAAAATATTTCCAAAAATTTATAACCCCAGAAAAAAGTTGCGTGTTTGAAAAGTTAATATCAATAGACATTTTCTGAATCTTTACGTAAAAAGTGTATAAACGGGTTAACCATGAACAAAAAGATTTTCTTTTGCCTTTAAATTTTTTGCCTTTGCTTAATTTGTAGACACGGCACTGGTTTTTTGCTTTAACAGGATTATATAATCTGATTTTGTGCTCTTGAGTGGCTTGTAGATGATGAACAGAACGAAAATAATAAGAAAAAGGAAATCCAAATCGAAATGCCAAATATCCAAGAAATCATCTGTGGCAGCCAGTGTGCAAACTAAAAGGCATGCTCTCTAAAATCAATCACTACCAGGACCAACTCAACATCATACTATGCTACTCCACATTTAGCATTCTACAAGGAGAGGACATTCCTCATAATTATTCAACCTATTATCCTCCTACATTGTAGTGTAGCTACTGCCAACTCATGATCAAGGGTGTAGGACCTTCCGACCATAGGTTAGGATCATCACAAAATCTTTCCCTGAGGATCCTATGGTTGCAGGAATTCTGTGGCCTGTAGATGCCGTATCAAGCCACAATTCAACTAAATTCTGTACCTGTAGGGAAGGAAGCACAGGATGTCCCATGCATTTAATCTCAACCTGCAACAAAAGCAACTTCAGCCTGTAAGCTACACACAAGCACAAAACTTCAATGATATTAAAATTGCAAATGCTAAAACCCCAGAAGGTTCAATGAAAATTAATCCAAGTGAAGAACCAATTTGACGCTCATTGCATGCATGTATTTTACATATCCAACAAAGAGTTACCTCATCCTCACTTTTCAGGCCCAGTTTCTTCACTATCAATTTTTGGATAAATGAGACCGGTATGCTTCCGTCCCTTGAGCAAAATGAATAGACAGACATGAGAAATCATTAGTTCTATATTGGAAAAGCATTAGGAGCAGCAGATATTAAGCATAATCAGTTTCTTAAGCATTCTTCCAGATGGATAAGTAGAAACTAGTACAGAGAGAGAAAGAGACATTATACACTAGTAGTGCCACTAGAATTATTGATAGGGGGGAGGGAGGAAGCATCCCCACAAAACAGTAGAATTGTTCAGAGAATTCTTTAAAATTGACAAGGTCAATCATTTCATGCATCCGTGGCCTCTTTCCTTTTTTGTGACAGTCACGGTTTTTTAAGATTGTCCTTTTGCTAATTCCTTTTTCCAGTGTTATGCTAAAATAGCTAACATGTTACCTTGATATGAATATGTTCCGTGGTTAATTCTCCTGTCTAATTGATGGAATAATATATCATTTACTACTGAGGTATAATCAGTCAAAGGTCAAACCAATCACTTCCTTTGGTGTGATTTGATAAGTTGCATGCAAGTTTATTATGAATCTATTTGGACAAACTTCCAACATAAACTCCTGATAGAAGAGAAAAATAAGAGGAAAAACTAAAACTAACTTCTTCATAGCTAAAACTAGCTTATGTATTAACTAAGTCATAGAATGTGCATAAGTTAATTTTAGCTTATGAATAAATTAGTTCATTTTTTTTCTTTTTATTTTTCTTTCCTGAAGGGGCTTATGAAAAAGTTTGTTCAAACAAATCTATACCTCCTATGTCTGGATGGGCTTGACATAAATATTAATAAATATTTTCATTGAAAAGCATATAATGAATTAGTAACAGTGTCTACATTGGTCCAGAAAATGACAAGGAACTTACTTTATTCTTACATAACTTGAAGGAATTTGGGGTAAAGGTGCATCTCCTTCCCTGAAACATTAGTTTGAACTTAGTACACGTAGAAATATTCAAATTATGATTTATAAAATATATATAGTGGATGCCAAGATAGAATTTGTTAATTCAAGTTCCAAAGCTATGTTTTCTCACTGGTTTTCAGAAGCTGCTAAGGAGAACCAAATTGAATCATTCCATAAGAGATTACTGTCATTAGCATCCAGAACAGCCTGAGGTGATATTCTAGATTCTCCAAAAACAGGTTCTTTTTTTGGGCGAACTCTTCGCAATTTGCTGGGTTTTGCTGCATCTAGAGAGACATGATCAGTGCTAATCTTTTCATCTTCAACTTTTGCCTTGCGCTTATTTTCCTTAATTTTGGCTTTCAGCGCTTTAGTATCACTGTCAGTTACTTTCACGGATTCAGGTTTGGCATTAGAAGCTTGCACATTAGACTTGAAAGACTTACTCCTACTTGCAGCCTCTGCTAAATAATTCAAAGTTTTCCAAAGATCCCATTTTGCTTCCTGTGTTTCAGCACCATTCTGAGGTCCTCTATTGCATATGGATTGACTATTTTTACAAGGTGACAAACTCTAAACCAATAAGAAAAACACATCATAAACCAGGGCCGTTAGCATCAGGGAAAACAAATGAAAGAAGATAAAACAAAAAAAACAAATTCAACAGAACCAAATATGGTGTGCACAACGAGAAGAGCATGAATGCCTTTCCTACCTGTCCCGCACTCTTTGCAGACTTGTTGGAAGTGTCAGGTGAGCATGAACTATCTTGACGATCTTCCAGTAATTCCTCTTCTTTTTTAATGAGCTTTTCAACAGAGAAACTAGAGCCCTGCAGGCCTAGTGCCTTTCTTGTAGGTTTTGTTCTTCTTCCTGTCATGGTTGACTGTGTAGATACCCTTGGAGTGCTGACAACCAAAGATGAAAGTGATCTCTCCTTTCTTCTAGCTGGTAATAGTACTGAGGGGATAGCTACAGGTGCCTTCTGCTTTCTTTTATTGAAAGGGAAAATTTTGTTCCTTAAATCTTGCAAACTGTTATCTGGCCTGGGAATAGGAAAGATGTGCAACAAATTAAAAGAGAAAAGCTATTTCAGAAAAAAAAAAAAAAAACAACTTAGTTGTGTCCTTCAATGCCAAAGTCATTCATAAAAAGAATAGTGATGAAGGCAATTAATATAAAGCCATTCATAAATTTTGGTTTTATACATCTTAAATACTTTGATATTTTCTATGCCAAACATCAGACGCGTAAAATGTATACATGCACTAAACTGCAAACATACTATAAAAGTGGTTGGCTTTGTTATCTATGGATGTCAAGCTGAATGTATTTTATTTCCGTGGATGTCATAGTTCACATGAATGTACATTACAACGAGTTATTATGATGCCACAAGTGGATTTTTCGGGAGCAAGTTTCCAAAAATTTAAGAAATCAATGACTTTATCTGATGGCACCATCATAACATCAACTAGTTCTCTTTCTTGCGTGATGTTACCAACCTAGACGAAGATCTGATTGCAGCATGATTGATCTAATACACCTGTTTGTTTCATTTTTCTTTCCATAATGAGGTTTCAATAAATGTTTGAGCAACTCAGCAGTATTAGACAGCTTTTCAGTGCAAATCTAGACACATCAACAATAAATTCGATTCTTAAATGAAATGGTCTATCTTGTATCTCTATTTTAGAAGCTTTGAAAAAATTGACATGCAAAACAGAATCTCTACAACAGACCAAGGTAAATCAACACCTTCCATGCATATCTAACAAACCACAACTACATTGGTTTTGTGGTTACAAACCCCCCTCCACTTCTTTTTGAAGGAAAGATACAACAAAAGAGGGATTAGTCACAATTATCTGAGGGGACTGACCTCATTTTCTCCAGCGGAACAATGCCCAAATCAATGTTGCATACTGGACAATTTTCCAATTCTTCATCTGTAATTTTATCATAAATGCACTTCCTGCAAACTGCATAAAATTCTGTGGGATCAATTTGTCTGGTCATCCATGAAGCATTCTTAATAAATACAAATTTCACATCACAATGTCCATGAGAATCGAGAAAAACCACGAGGCATGGTTACTTACAGTATAAACCTCCCCAATTAATAACACAAGAAATGAAGCCAAGTAAACTAAGAAAGACTATTGTCGAATGGTTTATAGACCTGATATGATTTTCCTAAATATACTTCGATTAAGGCCTTCAAAAAATACAAGAATTTTTTTATTAGCCAAAAAAACCACCAGAAAGTCAGACGCAAGAAACGTTCCTATCACGGAAAGATAAACTTGCTGCTGATACAGTAGGCCAAATCGAACCACAGAACTTCCTAAAACAACCACGTTCTCGATGGTGTGTGACATGGGTATAATCACAGGACTAAAAACAGAATTTTCAAAAGTATTTACTCACAAAACTCCCATATCTGCAATCAAACAAATACCGAATACGCCCCATCGTGAGCACAACAAGCAACAAACCCAAATGAACAACGCAAGAACCGGAACAAACCCCATGAATGGAAAACGCAGAAAGAATCAAAATTTGAAAAAATTCAGATGATACTGAATAAAAAGGCAAAAGGGAACGAATATTAGAGGCGAAAGAGCGAGAAGAGATTAAGAAGGAAGCGATTAATTACACGTATGAAGGCAAAGAGAAATGGCAGTGGCCTCCTTGAGGAACTTGTTGCAAAGCGGGCAAGTCATGCATGCTGCAATTGCATCCCTCTTCACTCTCACCAGCCTCTTCATCGTCATGGATCAACCTTCACTCTCACACCTCACGTAGCTATGTATGTGTGTATGGGTGTGTATCTATGCTTATCCACCACAGTGCATGCAAATTTACGTCCACTTCGCTACAATCACCTGCATTAGCACCACCATCACAAAGAACCACACATATAACACTCCCAAATCAAGAATCAAAGGGCGAATAATAAGATACTATGTGGAGAGAAAGAAGGAGCGAAAGGGACCTAGGTGGTGTGGATCGGTGAAGAATGTTATAGAAAGGAGATGGGTGGGTGAGATTGGACGTGGATTTAGGTGGAGCTTGGTGGATTCGAACAGCGTTGGTGTTGTTGAGCTTGATCTCAATCCGAAGGAGAGAAGCCTTTAACCAACGCTCCAAACTGGTTTTCTCTCTTTTGTCTTTTTATTCTTCTTTCTTATTTTTCTTTTTTTTTTCTCTCAATCAAACCTTGCATTTATTTTGTTCGATTTCTTCGAACAGATGGATTGTGATGTCGGAGGCAGAGATAACGTGCACCGCTGCGCTCTCCTACTTTAAACCTGCGCACTCTAGGTTACTAGATTGTTACGTGTAATGGCTCCGTTGGCAGGGGTTTTCTTCTCTGCGCTCGCCTGCATCCCAAGGTTAGTGTACTCGCGCCTCAACTGATTTTTTTATTTTATTTTATATTACATCATCGTTTTTTTTTTTCTTTTTTGACTTTGTTTGGATTTAAGAATATAAATACATTTAAATTTGAATTGAAATATAAAAGTATATAAAAAAATTTGTTATTTAAATTAAAGAAAAAATAATGAAATTTAAATATAAAGTTTATAAATGTTAATGAATGATGTGATATGTGTAATTGATAAAATAAGTTTTTTAGTAAATGAAATTATAGTTAAAGTTAACTTAAAATTAAATATGTAATTAATTTTTTTATGTGATTAATGAATCATTATTATTTTAATTAAATTATCAATTATTTTAAAATAAAAATTAAATTATTATTGTTAATAATGTAATTATTATTTTATAAATTTATTTTAATATTATTGTAATAATTTTAATTTTATTATTATTATTATTATTATTTTATTATAATTATTATTTGTGATTTTATTATTATTTTTAATTTTTAATATTAATATTATTGATATTTTATTTTTATAATTATTTTATTTTGGTTATTATTAATATTTTTATTTTTATTAATATTTTATTATTATTATTATTATTTTATAATTTCATTGAATTTATTATTATTTTAGTAATTATTACCATTATTAATATGATATATTATATATTTAAATATATTTATTTTAATATAATATAAATATTAATAAATTATTATATAAAAATATAATAATATTTTGTTTCTGCGCAAATCCTCACTGGCAAAGAAAAAAAATACTGTTATATTTTATTCTCATTTTCATTTGTTCACATTTTAGAAAAACCAGTAAATAAGAAAAAATTTAAAACTTATATTAATTATATGAATTAGCAATAACATTTTGATAAATAAATTGTATATGAATAATTGAAATAATTTGATGATAGTTAAAATAAATATATTGCTAATAAAGTTTATATAAAGTACTGAAATTATATACTAATAATTTTAATTAATAAATCATTGGATTAGTGAAAAAGTAAGCATTATCCATATTAGAATTAATAAGTAAAATTATATTTTTACAATAAATTAAAAAATGTAATATAAATAAAAAAAATGTTGTTAGGTTAAATTTATAATAAAAGTTAGTATCTTACAAAAATATTTTATTGATAATTATTACATCAAAAATTGGTATAAAATAAATTGATGCAATGATAATAATATTAAATATTAATTCAAAAATATGAAAGTTAAGTTAAATTTAAGTTGATGCAAATAAATTTTTTGGTAGAATAATTATTAATAAAAAATTAATTGAATTTTTTAATTTATTTTTAATAACTTGAAATATTGGAAGGTAATATTTAAATTTTGGATGACAAAAGGAAATAAGTTTTTACTACTAATGGTAAATAGAGATGTAATAGAAACATAAATTATACGAGATGTGTAACATCTTAGTTTTCTTTAAAGAAATGAAAATAACAATAAGAATAATATACACATTATTTATGAATATTATGAATATAATATATATATATATATATATATATATATCATTACTATTGTATTTAGTTATTAAGTTATTTAAAAGAAGTTTTTATAAAAAAAATAAGATTACAATGAAATATAATCATTGTTTTTTAAAATATATAATAATAATAATTATTATTATTATTATTATTGAATAAAGATGAAGAAATATTATCAAATGATGATTAAAAGTAAAATAATAATATTAATAATAAAAAATTATTTCTTTAAATGAAGGTAATTATGATTTTTATTGAAATTTAATAATAATTAATAAATTTGTAAGTATATAGAAAGGTAGGATGAGATGTCAGTCACAAGAGAGAAGAGAGATAAACAAAATAGAGAAGGGAATGAGACAAAGGGGGAAGAGAGAAGAAAGAGAGAGAAAGGAAATTTAAATAAAAATTTTTTTTTAACTTCTATAAACATTAAACATTCCTAACTTATTTTTAATGTGTTTCTTTATTTAAAGATGAGTAAGATTAAGTTTTTTCTATCTTAATTTTAATAAACTTATGCATGATTTATTAATGCACTGATTCTATTTATTTTATCTTTACTCACATACTGATCATATTTATTTTATTTAGTTAATCTCCAACTAGGCACTAGTCTTTTTTATTTATTTTGTTTTATTTTCAGTCTCACATTGATCCTATTTATTTTATTTACTTGATCTTCAGTTACACAGTATTTATTTCATTTATTTTATCTCATGTTTATTTTTTTTATTTCACTTATTTTATCTCCAATTTTGTATTGGTCCTATTCATTATTTTATTTATTTTATCTTCAGTTTTGTACTGATCATGTTTATTTTATCTCCTGTTATGCACAAATCCTGTTTATTTTATTTATTTCATTCATTTTATTTTCAATTTCGCGCTGGTCCTATTTTATTTATTTATTTATTTTATCTCTAGTTATGCACTGGTCTTGTTTAATTATTTTATTTTATCTCTAGTTATGAACTGGTCTGATTTATTTAAGTCATCTCCAATTTTGTAAGAATTATATTTATTTAAAGTTCTTGCTTTAATTCTTATTTTATTTTATTTTATAATAATTTAAATATTATTTTTATATATAAATACATATAAAGTAAAAGTATATATTTTGATGAATTTGGATAAAAGAAAGTTACTTGTATGTTATGTTATTAATCATTGGTTGTATTTGTTTAATTGTTGTGTATACGAATTGAAGAGATATATAAGCTATAACTTGATAGTCATTATGTTATGTGATTGATGAAAATTTTATGAGTATGTTCGCTGTGAAAGAGTCGTAGCTTTCAAATCAAAGTTGAAACCAGATTAATATATGAGTGTTTATTATTGGAAGTCACAGCTTGGTACATTGCGGGATGAAAGGCAAATACCACGTGAGGTCTAAGGAAGTATTTCAAGTAGGTGAATATTTGGATAGTTCATAATAGTGCTCTGGACTAGGATATTTCACAGATGTTTAGGTTGGGTCATCAAAAGTGGTATATGAATCCGTACATTTGATAAAGTGAGAATAATTCTTGTGGTTTTAGGTCAAGTCATAATTGTTTGTATTGTTTGTTAAGTTTATTAAGATTAATATTTCAGGCTTAGAAAGACTTCACTCTTTCCATGTTTCTCTTTCATATGTGTATTTTGTACGAGTAAATGCAGAACCTGTTCAGTAGGAGTTATAAAAAAAAAAAATTGAAAGATTTTTGGATGATTGACTTATGAAAAACCTAGTTCTAATAGATTGTTCTATATTATGACTCGTAGAATCCTTATTGTTGTAAACTTATATTTCATTTTGTAATATATTATAGATATTTATAAAAAATGTGAAACGTGGACATATCTTTATTTAATAAAATGATATTATGAGTTATATTTTTTCTATTAAAAGTTTATTTAAAAAATAATAATTAGTCACAAATTCAAATTAAATAATAATGGGGTGTTAAAAGATAAAACTTATTTGAATAAAAAAATAAAAATAATGAATTATTTAAACATATTAACTAATTTGTGGATCTTATTATTATTATAAATTTGTACGATATTTTATTTTGATAACTTTTTTACTATCATAACTTATCCTTTTTGTGATTTTTTAAAATATATCAATTAAGGTGCGTGTATATTATAGTAATATATATATA
>Ga0209700_101772_pt1 | contig 44863 bp, 20 predicted proteins | sample SiratroredBW_FD_187528 | JGI IMG/M metagenome (GOLD analysis project Ga0209700, IMG submission 187528) | Root nodule microbial communities of legume samples collected from California, USA - Siratro red BW (SPAdes) (version 2) | ecosystem: Host-associated > Plants > Roots > Nodule | place: USA... | reverse complement strand
CTTCATTTTATAGGCACCGTAAGCCTACATCCTTCCATAAAACAAGCAAGGCTCCACTCCATGTTTTTCTCCATGTTTTATGCAATGGGCTCCACTCCATGTTTTCCTCCATGTTTTATGCAATGTGCTCCACTCCATGTTTTCCTCCATGTTTTATGCAATGTCTTAAGAAGGTGGGACTCACTCTTCACAAAAGGGAGCTTTATCTTTGACAATAGATATATGACCTTGTATTCTTTATAATATAAGTTGTTTTCTTTCAAATAAGTGATGATAGTGTCTAGGAAATGTTAAGCCAAGAACAGTTAGAACTTATAATTTCTTAAATCACGCTCAAACTGCATCGAAACGATCCAAGATATATTAAAGAGGTATCTGTGCTGAAAAAGAAAAAATCGTGACACAGTTGATGAGTGTCAAACAAATATAGTACCAAAGAATGCAGGACCAACGATATACTATTCTACATATGTCCCCGTATGTCATAATAGAATAGTATGGTGACGGGGTCTTATTCCTTAGTGTACCATCTCTCAGCAGAGTATCAGAATTTTATTGTAGCTATTGATGCAATCAAATCTCCTACTTTAGTCCATGAAGCTCTGAAAATGAGAAGTGGGGTAAAGCCATGAATGAGAACGTGATGGAATTGGAGAGAAGCTCAACCTAGGAGATTGTTAACAACCCAAAAAGACAAGAAAAAGAGATGTAGGTGGGTATATACTATGAACACTATGAAGTATATCTATAGGGATGTTATATCCATACTAAGTGAGATTAGTTGCAAAGACGTACACATGGACCTATGGAATACACTACAAAGAGACATTTCTACCAGTGGCGAAGATAAATACTATGAGAATAACTCTTGCCCCAACTGCCTATTGTTGCTGGGATTTCCAGCAATTTGATGTTAAAAATGTTCTTTCCTACATGGAGACCTAGAAAAGGAAGTCTTTCTCCCATATTTGATTTATCATGGAAAGAACAAGGTCTCTAGGCTCAAGAAGGCTTTGTACGGTTTCAACCAGTCTCTCCAGGCATGATTTGGAAGATTAGCCAAGGCTATGACATCCCTGAGTCATAAACAAAGTCAACGTGATCATACCCTTTTATATAGTATTCCCCAAATGAAAAATTCCCTCTTCTCCCAGTTTGTGTATGTGATCATTGTAAGTGATCATTAGATAGAAGAACGTGCTTTGAAGGAGACGCTTTTGAAATGGAGTTGGTTGGGATAACTAAAGTAATTCCTTGGGAAGCCAATTAGGAATGATTGATATCAACTTGAGGTAATGTAATGTTGTATATAAATACAACTTGAGATAATTATCTTTCAATTTCTATTGTAGTTTATATTTCATAATTTTTAGTTTATCTTTTAGACTGGTTTATCTTTTAGTTAAAATATAAACCAAAAGATAGCCATTTTATCTTTTACTGTCATAGATTAAAGATAATTCTTTTATTTGTGTGTATATATATACACACACACGGTTACACCTGTTGTAACCTGAACAAAATTGAATTGATACAAATCAACATTTAAGGAGTATGAATAAGTAGATAAAGAGGAGATTAGTTACCAAATGGCGAATAGCTGGATAACACAATTATATGAGCACACGCACGCCTCACTGCATACCAGAGGGGGCTGCTACTGTTGGAGGCCAAATAGGGAGTAGTATATCGGTAAAGAAAGTTTTTGAAAGGAACAACTTCTCCCTGAAAAAGCATATTTGTATAAGAACATTGGAGCCAAGTTAACATTAAATGCAAAGTGTATGAAGTTTCCAACATAACCAACGGGAGAATATTGGCATCTTAAAGTGAATGTGCTACAACAAATCTCGTGACTATTTACTTCAGCATCTGTTCTTGTGCCAACCATTCACAAACACAATAAGAAATATCTTATTATGCACAAAACAAGTAGTTGTTTGCCACTTGAAATTTGGGATAACTTAGAGCTACACAAAATAATCTAGTATTTGATGGCATATAAAAGATGTTGCTCCAAAACTGTAGAAATAATAAGATGGTGTATCAAAGAAGATATCTAGTTCACACCAAATAGTTTGATGGAGCTGAAAGTCTGCTAAGTCATTTTGCAGATGATCATGCATAATTCACGAAAAGGAACAAACCAGCCCACACATAGTTAAGAAGAATAAAAGTAAACATGTTTCTTATACTTTTCAATTCCAAAAGAAAAGAAAGGGAAAGCTGAAACCATAATGGTGGTTTATTATTTTATTGGTCCCGTAGTAATTAGTTCATTTCATTCCATTAATTTAGTGCAACAAAGAACAACTAAGACACGAGATAGACTCAGGTAAGCATATTACCATGTAAGGCATGTAATCTATTTCGTGATTTCCGGCGGACCATATCCATGGATGATATGCTGTACTCCTTTCAACAAATCGGCCCCATGTATCCCACCGTAAACCAACATCATTGTACTCGTACCTATCAGCGTAAGAAAGATCTCCAAGATATAAGACAGTCTCCGCTCCACTCTCTATATAATGCTCAAGGGTGGAAAGAGAATTAAACGTTTGGCCCAAATCGCCTGCAATGTTTATGCAATGATTCATTCATGAGAGCCACGAATTAAAACTTACGGGAAATCTAGCAAAAGAACATCCTGATAGACATTTTGTGAAATAAACATTGAAAGAAACTACAATTGAGGATGCAGAAAACTATTTTCTAGAAGAACGAACGTGTGAAAGCAGACAACTTACCAATTATTCCAAATTTGTAGGAAGCATCCGGGTCAACTTTGGGAGGTGTTTTGAACCAAAATTCTCGAGCAGAATCACCGCTTCCGATTCTGTAGTAGTATTTAGTCTCATACTGAAATGGGCATATCACTGAGTTAATTAAATGAACACATTCTACACACAACAAGATGAGAATTAACAAGCATGAGATTAATTGAAAAAAGAAAACATATTGTGTATTATACGTTAGACTTCACTTTCGAATTGATTTTACTTTTTGACATTTCAAGTAAAATGCCAGTGATGATAATTCTAGTCTCGCAATTTGATCAACAATTACCTCAAGGCCTTCAATAAGACAATGATGAATGTACCCCGACTTGTATTCATGAAAAGAATAGTTTGTAACTGAGGCTTCTAAACTAGTTTGAAAATTACTCTCTGATGTGCCGTATTGTACATGGCTGGGCCCTGGTTCATCTGGGGTCACCCATGAGACGATCACTGCTTTTCCATCGTAGTCACCTTGCGTGATGTGGACCTACAGTGGAATCAGTCAATACAACAGAGTTTATTTGAATAAAAGGAAAAACGTTAGAATGAGAAACTGCTTCACATATCCAATACTATTAGCGAATTGTTATTCTTGTAGGACTTACTTGTTGAGGTGCATTATAACCCTTGGGAACTGCAAATGCTTCATGATCAAGGGGGATGTCAACAGCAGGCCATTCTGAGCGAATGAAGGAGCTAGTGATCCCAGCACTTCCATCTCTAATAGAAACCAAGAACACAAAGGAAGCAAGAACAAAATTCAGCAACATGCTCTGCACTCTTCTTTCCATCGGCACGACTGTTGTATTGTATTTCTCTGCCTACAGAGTCCTAACCATCTGCATCCAAGAATCCCAACGATCGTCACTCATACTTTGCACACATTAGGCCACATATATTTTGGAAGTAATCTGCACTGAAATAACTTATTTCAAGGTAAATCTCAACTCAACTATCCTGTTCCAATTCTCTCTTATGCCGATTCATTTATTTATTTTCACATTCTTTTTACTATTGAAAACGCTCTCTGATTAGCCTTGATCTCTACTTTAATCCACTGAGTATCGGATCTAACCGAGCAATCAATTTTAACATAATCCAATGATAAAAGAAGCGAGTGATGTATGATATTATGGTGGATGAGGGGAGAGAGAGAGAGAGAGAGGTTTACCTTGAAATGAAGTATCTGCAGAGAAGGGAAGAGAAAACGGAGGCAGAAGTGAATGATTGGTGATTGGTTGAGTTTGAAGGGAAGGAATGGAGAGGGTTGGTGCCAATAACTACTGCAATTGGCCCACGTTCTTCTCTTCTCCTCCCTCGACTCTCAATAATTTCATTTCACTTCCCATCTCATTTTTTATTAATTATTTATTTTAACAATATAATAATAATAATAATATACATATCACTTAGGTGGTTTCGTATGAAAAAAGAGATGTTAAAATATATTTTCCTGTCTTATTGCATTATCACTCGACTCGAAAATTGTTATCATTGTTTTCTCAAATGTTTAGTATAAAAATAATAAATTCACTCCGTATAAATAGAATTACTATTCACCGAGCGAAACGAGATATTCCTTCTATCTTTACATTTTTTTTTTAATTTTTAATCCTTTTCATTTTTTACATGTGAGTTTTGCTTTTTTCTTTTCTTTTGGTGATTTTGATCTTTATCTTTATGAAAATTAATCATTTTGTTATTATCGTTAATTATAATTGTTTGTTTTTTTAATTTCAATTCAATAGAACTCTATATCTCACGTATTCATTTGATTTTTTTTAAAATAGTAAATTGATTAAAATCTAAAAATTAAATAAAATTAAAAATTTGAATAATTACAGATAAAAAATAAAAAAATGTAACTTTTCCTTGAAAATTAAAATATGTGTCATTTCACATAAACATTTTCAAAAAATTTAAAAACAAGAAAAAATAATATTTTTAAGTTTAAAATTAAACTTTAAAATGTCTAATATGTGCCGTCTTCGTAAATTAGTTTCGTGTATGGGAGATTTTTATTCTTTAGAAGTTTTATTCAAATATATCACAAATATTTTATTTCACGTGTTTATTCTAATAAAATATGTATTTCTTTTCTTTCTAACTAAAGTTTCTCATAAGATTAAAATTCTAAACTTCTTTAATATGAATTATTTATCTTTTAAGAAATAATAATTTTTCGTAAATAAATGACCTCGTCCAGCTTATTTAAAGTTGAGCATAAAGTTCATATTTCCATGGAACGAATAAATCTAGATATGATAATGCATATTAAGTTATGTAAACTGATCTCCAGAGTGTGAAATAAGTCCATCAATTTACTTAAATTTATTCTGCATAACTTGCATCATAAATTAAAATACAGACTCACTTATCCTGTCTTCTAATCTATATTAATTTTCTTTTAATTTTTATTGTTATGTAATATTATTTATTATAACTAAATATTTTATTAATATTATATATTTATAAGTATAAATTTATATTTTATTTCAGGATCTACTTTAATATATTTTTTACATGGGATTATTCACTTATAAAAATGTTAAATAATTAATATTTTAAATATTTTTGTAATTATTGTACTTGTATTAAATCATTTATTTTTTATAAAATAGTTAAATTTGAAATTAAAAAATTACAAAAAAAAATTGTTAATTTTTTTTAATTATGTGAATGGGTTTATAGGCATCTAAATCCACAGTTACGTAGACTTAAACTCTTGCAAGTACAATAAATATGGGTCAATCATTCTCAACTAGTCTTGTGGTTAAAATATGTTAATTAATTAAAGATAATTTAGAAGAAAATACTTGATTCAATTAATAAATAAACAATTTTAGATATGAACAGATAATAATATCTTGTTGACAAAAAAAATTTCTCAGACTAAAAGCAAGTTTATTTAATAGTGGCGTTGTAGAGTACAGTCATTGAAGCATAAGTACACAACCATTTCTAAGAAGCTTTGTTGTTGAACTACATGCATTAACCAGAAGGCTCATTTTTACTTTTTTATATTTACCAGTGCTTCAAGCTCCTACTGAATTGCCAACTTCATCAATAACTCGCACTCTGTTTTCCTTTGTTGTTTCCCCTGCATATACCACAAATCCTCCGTCTTTCAATTATCCTTTCAAGAAAGAAAAATCTCTATATGCATATTCCATGGTTTTCTATACTAAATAATAAATTTATGAAATTTTTATATAATTATGTTATGCAAGAAAAGGTGGATTGAACCTACCAATGCTGGTTAAGCAAAACCAAGGAATCAGCCGATATTCTCTTGCCATCATCATTGCGATACCAGTTGTAGAATGCGTGAGTCCTATTTTTAATCTCCAGTGTGGCGTGTCCATAGCTTGCTTCTCTAAATGCAGAATAGTCTGGCTGTGGATCAAAATAACTGCACCACCAACCATAGCCACACATTAAATAAAGCCTATATGCATGACACTAAAACAACTACGGATGTTAACCTCGTACCTACATGGTTAAATACGATGTTAGACAATGTTTTTGGTTACGTTTGGTTTACCTTGAGGCAAGACCTTCTAGATTTCCTCCATCTCCGATTGTTATGTATATAGGTGCTGATTTGTCTGGCACGGGATACCTTCTACCTCCTGTTATGTTGTAGTCTATGTTGGAGTACCGATACTGAAACCAAAACACAAAATTGGAACTTGTGCTGTAAAGGGTGGGAGCAAAAGAGAAAGAGAAGAAAAACATACTGATCTTTCATAAGCATGGACATGTCCTGAAAAGACGGCATCAACTTTGTAATGGACGAACCAGCTCTCGAAAACTGATCGCATGGCTTCACCCTCCATATAGTGAGCTACATTACTGCTGTAGACAGGCTTGTGCACCAGCACAAACAGCCAAGGCGTCTTCTTTCTATCAACCCTTGCCAACTCATCTTTCAGCCATATGTATTGAGGCGTGTACTTCACTGTTTACAAATTATGATCGCTATTAGGAAACAATGCCATGAGATAATGCAGTTAAAGAGGAGAAGATTACCAAATGGAGAATAGCTGGATAGCACAATTATATGAGCAGATCCACGCCTCGCTGCATACCAGAGGGGGCTGCTGCTGTTGGAGGCCAAATAGGGAGTAGTATATCGGTTAAGATAGTTCTTGAAAGGAACTGGTTCTCCCTGACGTTTTCAACATAAGCAACACAACATTACTTCACATCTCAACACCAATCAAACTTAGTTAGAGAAGTTGGAATTTGTAGAAGCTTGTACATAAAATAAAGACTAAGGTTAGTAGTGTACCACTTCAGGCATAAACTCTACTTCGTGATTTCCTACATTCCAAAACCATGGTTGATATGCTGCACTTTTTTCTGCAAATCGCCCCCATGTATCCCACCGTAAACCAACATCTTTGAACTCATGCTCATCAGAATAAGAAAGATCTCCAACATATAACACGGCCTCTCCTCCACTCTCCAAATAATGCTCAAGGGTTGAAAGTGAATTAAACGTTTGCCCCAAATCACCTGCAGTTTTTCATTCATGAGAGCCACAAAATTCAAAATAATGTACATATGCATGTGAAGAAACAGACAACTTACCAATGATCCCAAATTTGTAGGGAGTGTCTGGCCCAATTGCGGGAGGTGTTTTGAACGAAAAATCTCGAGCAGAATCGCCACTTCCAATTCTATAGTAGTATTTAGTATTATACTGAAATGGGAAATGGTTGAATTAACCAAACGAGCACATTCTAGTTTTGACATAGTATAATGCGAGTGATGATAATTGGATCTAACAATTACCTTTAGGCCTTCAATGAGACAGTGATGAATGTAGCCAGACTTGTAGTTATAGAAGGTGTAGTTTGAAACTGTGCCTTCTTTACTAGTTTGAAGCTTACTCTTTGATGTGCCATACTTTACACGGCTAGGTCCTGGTTCATCTGGGGTCACCCATGAGATGATCATTGCTTTTCCATCATAATCACCTTGCGTGAGGTGCACCTGCAGAGGAATTAATCAATCGCTGAATAAAAGTAATATCTTTAGAATTTGAAACTGCTTCACATGGCCTCATCAGTAATATCAATAGGCCTTCTTGTTATCTTTGAAAGACTTACTTGTTGAGGTGCATTGTAACCCTTTGGAATTGCAAATACTTCATGATCGATGGGCATGTCCTCTGACGGCCACTGTTTCCGAACGAAAGAACTAGTGATCCCTGCACTCCCATCTCTGATAGAACTCAACAAGACAAAGGAAGCAAGAACAAACTTAAGCAACATGGTCTGCATCCGTGTATATCTGTCTTCAATCAGCTTACAGAGTCTTAATTATCTGCATTCAAGAATCCCAATTAAGGTCATTCAATCATACTAAGTATTTTACCCAAGTAATTAACTTCCAAATGACATGTTTCAAGGTAAAACTCTTCTCATATTCAATTCCAATGTTCCCATCACAGATTCTTTACTATCAACAACACCCCACTGATGTATTGTGAAATCAGTGTAATTACTCATTACTTGAATTCCCAGGTTTATAATTTTAACAAGTTAAACTAATGATTTGTTTACAAATATAGAAATAATTTCATGTATGAAAAGAAAAGGAAAAATAAACTTTAGTTTTAGTCTTTATACACCTTTATTACTCATCACGTTTCTTAACTTTTAGTCTTTATACACCCTTTATTACTTATCAAGTTATAATTTTCTACTTACTTCTTTTAAAAAAATTGGAAATAAAACCTAATTGAAAAGAGGGGTTATCCATTAGAATGATTTCGAAATAAATTCTGAAACTATTTTTACTCATTTTTGTAAATAGATTTTTTTCGTCTTAAACTTTTAGAAGTTAACCATCATGTTTGCTTTTTTTTTTTGTCACCCTTCTCCACCATCCATTTTGTTAGAAGAAAACAAAATAGATTGGAAGACTCGATTTATTTTGACTATTCAATGAAATGTAGATCCATACTTTACTTTTTTTTAGTAACCGTTAAATCTTTTCCTTTTCATTTAATTTATCATGAGTAATTCAATTTGAGTTTACCTCAAAACATAAAAAATAAAAACAATCCATAAAAAATAGACTAGATATTTTTGAACTTGTTTGAAAAAAACTCTTTCATTAAAAAAAAACAAGTAAATAAAGACGTAAAAAATAAAAGTGAAAACCTAACTTATTTTTGCAATATAATAAATTATTTTTTCGGTGTAAACCAAATTTATGGGTTTTTCTTTGCTAAATAGTGGGGAAAATGTGGATTATACTTATTTTTTAGAATAGTAATAGATAAACATCTTTATTTTAAAGCAGGCTCTTTTGACTTGTCAAATTTAAATAAATTAAATTTAAATAGGTTGAGTTGGATAAGTTTTCTTTTTTTCATTTATTTAGCAACTCAACTTAATAATTAGGTAGAGTTATCAGTTGAATAATTTTAGAAGAATAATTATTTATTAACAAAATTCAAAAATATTTTTTTTAAATACTTATAATATATACCCAAACAATACTCCCTGGCGGAATATTATTGTACACGTTTAACCACATTTTTATCAAGCTTGATTTTTTTTTTATTATGTTTTAGCATATATTTCATATTTTTTCGAAAAAAATAAATATTAAAATATAGTATAATATCGTTTAATGATTACACATATTAGTATATATAAAGATGTAAAATTTTTGAATTAGATCTACTGTAGTTATTTTATTTTATGGAAGAAGTTGTTCAGATTGAATATATATATATATATATATATATATATATATATATATATATATATATATATATATAAAGTTAATGAAAAGTTTCTAGATGAGTTGCCTGATATGATAAAATAAAATAAAAATTGTAAAATAATTTAATATAAAAAAGTAATTTTTAAAAATATGAATTACAATTAAAAGAAATTTTAAATTAAAAATATATTTAAAATAATACATTGATATTTCACAAAATATCAAAACTGAAATTACTTTATTTTATTTATTAATTTAATTATTCATTTTATTATAATAATATAAAAGCATATATTAATATAACATTAATAAACGTTTTATATATATATATATATATATGTATGCGCGTGTGTGTCTCTCTTTTTCTCTCGTTAAGTTTAAGACGATAAAAGTGTCATGTTTTTAAATATTTTTCTTGGTAGTTTTTCAAACTTTAGAGCTTTCTTTCATCTTCGTTTTTCCGCATTTTGATCCAAACACAGAGAAAGTGTATCCCTTTAATCTCTTCATTATAAATTTTTAAAAAACTTTTTAAAGAAACCATGACTACATACGTTCTCAGTCTCCACATGCTCTACATCTACATCCACTATTCACTTGTTTCCCTACTCTTCTATACTCCTCCGGTGACACTTATACACACAGTTTCTCCGGCTAGTTTTAGTTATCTTCTTAAAGAGTTAAACAATGCAAAGTTTTCAAATCGAAACTACGCATTAAGAACTCAAACTAAGTTACACTTCTTCTACATCCTTTTACCCCTAATACTTCGTTTTCTTCATACTCTTCCATCAATATGTAACCATAACAACGTTAACCTTTTAACAAAAATAAAAAATCAGAAGGAGGCAACGACAACATTAGCATTGTCTAAGCAAGAAGTGTGAGTAATACAAACTAACAAATAATGATGAAGCATGTTGGCGGCTATAGGTTAGTTTGGTATCTGCTGTTCCATTAGACCATTGCAAGAATGAGAGAGAGAGAGGGTTGGCTTACCTTGGAATGAAGCATTTGCTGAGAAGACAGAAGCCAAGTGATGAAAACAGAAGAAGGCTACTGGTTGATTTATAAGGGAAGGGAAGGGAACAGTTACTTCCTGGACCTCACATTTTTGAACCTACACCCTCGTACTTAGATGAAATGACTGAATTGTCCTATTCATTTTTCTCTGCTCCGTCTTTATTGCACCACTGTCCCCTCACTGTAGCTGTCATCACACTAGCTTACAATGTAACTAAAATAAAATACAACAAAATCTCATTCTAAAAGAAAATTTATTTCAGAAAGTATTATATACGTTCAAGAAGGTTTGTTCTATAAAATTTGTTATGAAAAAACCTATTCCAAAATATATTTTATATATTCTATAAATCTTATTATATTTTAAAAAAATGTTGTAAAATATATTTCATGAATTTTGGAAAATGTATTCTAAAAAATTTCAAAACAAATAATCTGAAAATTAATTTAGAAGAATATAAAATAGTCAGGTGTTTCAAATTAAGGAGGTGCAAGAATCAATTGACAAGGAAGGGTGAAGTGATTGGTGCATTTGGAGCCACAACGTCCTTATGTGGTTGGTCCACACTGTGGAACAGGCCAGGTGTGCAGTGGGCCTATTCCCAGTACTCTATTATTACTTTTGTCGTTTAATGATTATTAATTTCCCACGTGATTAAAATCACTGTCTGTGTCCAAATCAATCCGATGATGTTTTAAAAATAGTTTATAAACACACGTCATCTGATTCTCTTCTTCAAAATTCTTTCTTTTATTTTGAATAATCTATCTTTAAAATTTCTTCAAATTAAGAAATTACTAGAAATCATCAAATATTTTACCGGTATTCTCTTACACGGTTTTGTGCTAATTTGATGGGCTGAAGGGCGAAAATAATTGTTTGGTTTTGTCCAAATTTATGAACTTGTATTTTTTTTAATCTAGTCTGGTAAGTTGATTAATCAAATCACACCAGGTTGTAATACCTTTTAGATTTATATTAATTAAAAAAATACTATCATGGTGTTCGAATTTAAAAATTATTAGGTTTTATAAGTTGAATGTATCCAAATTGACAGAATTTTTTCTTTAAAATGTCCTCTTTAGAGAATTTTGTGCACACATTTCCAAACTTACAAATAGAATGGGAAGGAATCATTTGTCTTTCAGGAAACCAATGGGATGCGGACAAAAGACAATGTGTGTGGTCTATTTAGAGCCATACTGTTCTGTCTCTTCTCCGGTTTTTGTTAGGTAGTTATTTAAATATATAACTTTCCAATCAATAATTTATGTAAAAATATTTATCAATTTTTAAGATTAAATAAAATAAATTAATATATTTTAAATAATAAAAATAAAAGTTTAATATTATTGAAAATTCTATTTCAAATGATAAAAAAAAGACATCAATTATTTAAAAAGGGTTAAAAAAAACGTACCACCCATTTCTTGACAATTTTGTCAAGAAGTGTAGTAAATGTATGGTATTGGTTTACTCTCCTATTGAGTTGAATGTGAATAACATTATAGGTTTGGAGAAATTGCACTTATGCTATTTTTAAAAATAAATTTCTAACTAAAAATACATATTTATACATTCTAATAAGATAAAACTGTTTTTTCTTGTTTTAGTTTTTCGTATTTTTAATAAAATATTTATATCCTTTTCATGGTTTTAATTAAGTGATACTGATTTTTTTACTTTATTTAAAATAAAATATTTACTAAAATCAAATTTTTAAAGCATAAAATTTAAAAAATATAAAAAGATTGAATGATTTAATTATAGAAATTTGATTTTATATTTTTAACGTCTGCCTAAAAAATGTTTATATATTTTAGAGACATTTTTGTCATTTAAAAGTCGTTTTTCGCCAATATTAGGAATTTGAAAAAAATAAAGAAACTAAATTAGATATTTTCCTTAATTAACAGTTAGTTGAGTCTAATGAAAAAGATAAAATAAAATTGAAAGCACTATCGGGAGCTGCACACAGGTCTTACCTGTCTATGTTTCGCTGTGAGACAAGAGGAATATGTTTTCAGAAAATTATTACTAAAAACACCGCATATCATAATTAGTGCTAAATATAGAGTTCAGATATAATGATAATTAACCCTCTAACAATGTACATGTACATATAATAAATACTCCACGCGCACCACGCCTCGTCATAAATATATAATATTTATGTATTTTTTTATTTTACATTATATATTTGTTGCGCGTATACTGTGGCCAACACACGGCCACTAATTTAAATTTAACCTTTTTTTAAATTATTCGACATTTATTTCCTCGCATCAAACAAATATTTTCTAAAAATATTTATTTTGTAGAATTTTAACTTCAACTTATAATGAATGTTTTAATCACCAATTCCTTATACGTGATCTATTGGTCAGCCACTATTTTTTATCATGAGATATAATAATAAAATAATTAATAGTTCATATTATTTGTTTATAACTTGTTACTGTTTAACATTTTTAAATTATAAATTACTCAATTTTTGAAAAAATAATTTAAGAAATGTTTCTTCTACTTTTGTTCCATGCCTTATCTATTTACGAAATCATTTAAGCTTTCCAATCCACAAATTCAAAACACGAGTATTTAAGAATTGTGTATCCACACATGAAGTTTCTATCTACCACGTGTCATCAAATGACGAATGCAAACATAAAAAGAAGATAAAATCATTAACGGACCACATGAACCCACTCCGTAGATTAAGGTGCCTCTATTATTGAACCCACTCGATGTAGGTCTTTTCTGTTAGATCGAAAATAGACATCTGATCTAGTTTCACCCATGTTTCATCTCCAATTTTCTTTTGACTTTATTTTATTTCTATCATTATTTGTCTTCCACGTAGATACATTATTTACAACACAAAGAGAATAAATTTAACAACCACGTTTTATTTTATCTTATCTCTAACATCTCAAAAACTATTATTACCTAAATATGTACATCAAATTTTAAACAAATTAATTATTTTTTTAAGAATTTATATACATAACTAAAATTTTAAATAGAAAACATCATATAATTTTTTTTTCGTCTACGTGAATTTTTTCTATTTGTCATCACAATCAAATTATACTATAAACCACAATCAAATTATTCTACAAATCATATGGTAAATGGTAAGATCAGGTTTTAATTTCACATATATACATATATTAAAAAAAAATCACATATCACAACTCATTTAATTCATTCACTTTACATTCATATATTTTACATTTTTATGGATACATAAGGAATTTATTCATTAAATTTTCATATGCATGTAGATAATAAAGATTTATAAAACAAAATATACTTACCAATAAATATTTGTTGCTGCCTTTAGAAATGTAAGATCAAACAAGTCATATCATAGGGTAACATCTTCACTGTATGCTTATCACTCCATGTTGGTTACATTAATTTCATATATTTTATAAAGATATATCATTTTCAACTACATTTTCTACACAACATTATTTAATTAAATAAAAACAATGAATCAATTAAATATACACAATTAAATATTGTGTATATATTAACATATAGCACTCGAACTCATTCAACTAAATAACCATAATTTTAAAATGAAAGGAGTTTTTAAAAAAAAAGTTCGAGTGACAAAAATCTTATTTGAGTATTATTCGTGAAAAATTTTGACTCGAGGGTAAATGTGATTTTTTACTTCATTTTCACTTAAGTAAAAATTTACACACGATCAATATAAATTGATTCTTAATTTCACTTAAATGATAAAATTCTTAATGTAGTGATTCTCACGAAAAAAAAATGACTTGCTTTTTATTTAAGCAAAAAATAATAGTAAAAACACTCATATGACAAAATCAAAATAATACTATAAATTTATCATTTTCATAATAACATTTACAACTTTTTAGATGAGTTTAAAAGTCCACTACAAATTACTAAATCATCACACTTCACTCATTCCAACTCAATATGACATCCATTGATATTAAATCTTTAAATCATTAGTTATATATGATTTTATAAAAAATAACCTTACTCTCACAATGTATTAAGACAAACCTCAATTCAATATCTTGATATGGATAATTTTTTCACCATACCTACATTCCAATATTAGTGATAGATTCAAAAAATTACAAATTAAATATCTATAACTTATAACCCATAATTCCACCCTTTTTAACTTACTATAAAATTTTTACTCCAACATATATCATTATTTTCTTACAACATATAACTAATGAATTTATTTTACTTCAATTTAACATAATCAAAGGAAAAATTCCAATTTAATATACAACATTTTAATATTTTAAATTACCTCAGAGTGCAAAACTCAAATGCTACCGTATTATACAAAATTTTCATAACTGAATTAAATCTTACTCCAAATTCATCATCAAAAAGATGATTGAATATAGTTTTCCTTTCTTAAATTAACAAGTCAAAGTCAGATTCTAACAAGTTTTATTTCAATCATAGAAAGTTGAAACTTATTAATGGAAATTTTTAATCGTCAAACTAAATAACTAAATATATTATCATGACTTTAAACTATTAAAGATTCATCTTTATCCTATCTTTACCCTTTGCATATAAGTACCTATTTCAGCTTATACAAATCATCCACATATAAATAACTCAAAAAATAAGATATTAAAAAAATTAATAAACATAAATTTAATCGAGAGAATATTTTTCACTATCTGTTAATCTCTCTAAGACAAATTCTAATTTTAAAAAAAATCAACAGAAATTCCGAATCTTAAAGAAAAAATAGAAAACAATTTAATTTTAGAAAGAGACGTATTTTATGAAGTGATTAAAATTTCATATTTATATGCCCTTTGATTTAACTGATAAAATATTTACACTATTATATTGATTAAACATTTAAATCACTATGCTTTTTGACCAAATTACTCGTGGTTACACTGTAAGTTATCATAAGTCTTCTTCTATCTTCTTACCTTTGCATTTTTTATTCTTTCAATTTTTTCATCTATTTCCGGTAAAAAATTAATAAAATGGTCTTATATATATATATAACTAATTAAGATTAGTGAAAAAAGAAGAAGTAATAATCCAATTTTATTCACTTCAAAATTGTTTCCGTGAATAATAAATTCATTGCGAGTAATAATAAGTAAAATGATATAATGAATAAAGAGAACAACATCTCGTCCTTTTAGTATATAAACAAATGGAACCACCTCAAAACAATTAATAGAAATATTGTTTTGTTCCAGTGGTACTGAATGACTTTCCACAAAAAAACATTTGTATGGGCTGCTGAAATTTTATCTTTTCTAAGTTAAAATTAAAAATATCAAAAAATATTATATTCTTTTGTTAAATTATCTAATGTGATAACAATTTAACAAACTTAATAGAAGTAATATATTATTCTTTTTTTTAAGAATATATATATATACACACACATTTTCAGTAATATTTTGTTAACAAAACAAAACTTTGATCATTTGTTAAAATCATCCTTTTCAGGATTAACAATTCTAATAATTATAATTTTAAATATGAACAAATATTTTTTACAACAACACTTTCTAAATTTGTAATATAAATTTCGCTAATTACATTATTGGAAAAACAACATTAAATAACTGTATTAATTTGAAACATTATAAAAGATTACATAAAAAATTATTTCTCTTTACATAAAGTTTTTAATAAAAAAATATACTTTCCTGAAAAGTTCACCGCTTTGTTTGGTTCTGTAGCTGGATTGTGCAAGAGAAGGAAAGAGATGATGATGGATTTGCAAAGAGGGTTGATTTTTGGACAAAATGTTTCGTGGGAGTTGACATGCATGCTATAACTATTAAGATTTAATATTTTGAATTAGCGATTAAAATTTCGAAATAGGGTTTAACATTTAAGTGTGATTAAAATTTTGGTATTTGGGTTTCATATTTTGAAATGTGTATTAAAATTTTGAATTAGGAGTTAATAGTTTTATCTAAACAGTAAAATGACCAGAAAGTAGGCTTTATACTTTTTAAGTAGGGACTAAAATTAAAATATATTTTAATATTTTATTTTTTAATTAAAATTTAGAAAACTGGTTTAATATTTTAAACTAGTAATTAAAATTCTAAGTGGGAGCTAATAATGAAAACTAGTGACTAAAATTTTCAATAAAATTAGAAGAATTTTGAAATTCTTTTAGTAAATATGGTTGTTTATGAAAGTATTTTTTAATTGATACCCCTATAATTTAAGTTATGTTAATTTAAATTTATCATTTAAAGAAACAGAATTAAATTAAATTATTAAAAATAAGTAAATTTATTTAAATTTAACCATTTTCAGAACAATTTCTTTTATTCTTTTGGAAATATTATTTTTATCTTTACTCTTATTTTACAATTAAATTATATTTTATTTTACATTAAAATTTATTTCAAAATTTAATTTTCATTTTTTAAAAATATTTTTCTAAATAGTAATATTTTATAAACAAGTTTTACGCTGAGACAAATAATGAGTATTTAAAAAGTCATTCACATTTAACTATATTTTTATTTCAATACAATAATACTTTGATAATTGTTTACATTATCAAAATTACTATATATATATATATATATATATTTTATTACATTAATTAATTTATAAATTTTTTCACTAAGAATCTCACTTATTATATTCTTTTTTTTCTTCTTCATTTTCTCTTCCTTTTTGATTCCTAACGACGCCTTTTTGTTAATGAGGCATTACGTGAAAGCAGCACTAGCGACGCCTTACTGCACCAAATAATTGCTACAGTCACCATTGTTGCTGCTGGTGCATCATCATTATTGTTGAAGAAGAAAAGAGGAAAAACGTTGCAGAGAGAGAAAAATAGAGAGAAGGTATTATGAAAAAAGAAAAACTCTTCCGTGGAAAGCTCTTTCCAAAGCATAATATGTTTTGAAAAACTTATTCTAAAAACTACATTCTAAAATGTAATATATATGTTTCATAAATCTTATTCTGAAAATCCTAAAGCTTATTCTAAAATTTATTTCATGTGTTTCATAAATTCTATTCCAAAAATATTGTTCTAGGAATTTTGTTTCAAAAATCTTGAAAATCTCGTTTCATAAATTTCGAAAAGTATGTTCTGGAATTTTTTTGAAAAGAGTAATTTAGAAGTGACTTTAGAGAAGGATAAGATAGTCATATTTTAAAAATGATGGGGTTGCAGGAAGAAAATAGTTGGGGTACAGGAAAAAGCCATTCTATGGACCATAAATAAGAAAGCCCAGAAGCGGTAATTTGCCTCTTAATTCCAGGTGTGCCTTTAAATTCTTAATTGTTTTATACACCCCACCCAATTTGTTTCTTACACTACCGTTATAAAGGCTGCATGGAAAGGTTTCTAACTTCCGTATTCTAAAAGCATTTGAATAAAATATATTGAAGAATGAGGATTCAAAATAAATTTAAAATGGGTAATCTAAAATAAATTTTAAAATAATCTTAATTATTTAAAAAACTCTTTATAACAAAAATTATTACTATAAAATAAAGTTTTCAAATTATTTTAGATATATTTGAAATGTTCTCTTTGAATATGTAAAAATTAAAAAGTTAAAAAAAGTTTATTTACTTTTTTTGTTTTTCTGCGACACATTTTTTTTACAAATACATTTTTCTTTCTAGAATATAGATGACATAATTGGAGTAATTATACTAGACCGACATGCAATTAAGTTTTTTTGGAATATTTTATTTTATTTTCTCGAAAAGAATAATCTATAAAAAATTTCAATAATGATAATTATTTTAGTATGGAGTATTCTAAAATAGCTTAAAAATAATTTCAGATTATGTTTTGTGGAATATAGTTTTAAAGAATGCTTTAGAACTAATTTAAAAGACTTCTAATACATTTTATATAACATTTTTTGACAAGTAAATTTTTTTGGAAAGATTATTTTATCATTTTACTATGAAAAAAAACAATTACCTTTAAATAGACAATAGATGTAGATGGACATGGGACGTGTCCTGGAAATCATACGTGACTTTGGGAATTGATCAAACACGATCCTTTTGATCATAATTCATGAATGAATAAAATAAATTATTAAATTTTGGTGAAAATCACAAAGGTTTTACAACGATAAGAATCAATTGATTCAACTAGCCCAAGGAAACATCAAATTAATGCGATTAAGTTTTTTCATGAAGATTTAAAAAAAAACGTTTATTAATAAAATTAATTAATACATAAGTTAATTGATAACAAATATATAATTTTAAAATTTTATTGTTTTTAATGCATACATAAACTAATTTTATTTTGTACTAAAGCAGTGTAACTAAATTTAGAAACTCGTCAAAGTAAAATAGACAAGTCATAATTGAATAAAAATTGACGAGAAATGTGTCTATAAATTCTTGGAATAATAATAATAGGGTAAAATATTTTGATAGCATTTTTCCGAAGTTTCATAATTTAGTCTCTTAAAAGTAAAATTTAAATATAATTAATTTTAACTCCTAAGTTTTTATTTAAAAGAAAAAATATATTATATTTTAAAATTACTTATCTTTGTAGATAAAATTGAAATTTCTGATTTAATTATAGATTTTAGAATTTGGGAAATCTTATACAACAAGTTTTTTCAGCAATATCATAGCACAGATAATTTAAATTAAGTTGGCTTGTCTGCAGGTAAAAAGAAAAGTAGACCCTACACCTAAGAACTTAGTCAACTCACACGGATACGTGTTTGTTTCTAATTTTCAGTAACTTCTCTCGTGAAATATTCAATTTGACCAATGTCACTTAAATTAATAATCATTCATGATAGAACAAATAATACGAATACCTTTAATACATGTATCTTAATATTCATACTAATTCCTACAAAATATATTATTAAGTTAAACTTATTGCATAGGCTTTCAAATGTTGAAGGCAATATATATAAATTTACTTTTAATCTTTATAAATTTTAAGAACATGCAATGTATAAAAAAATGTTAATAATTAGAAACCATAAATCGCAATTATTTTAATTTTAGAAAAAAACTAAAATAATAAATATGTAATTATTTTTTATAAAATATAATATTATATTCAAAAAATTATAATATCACACAGTTATTTAAGACTAAAAAGTAAAAGTCAATCTAAGATAAAAAAATAATAACACCCACATATATACTAGACAAAAAATGCACATATTCTCTACTATAGAAACTATAGGATGATGTAATAAATATTTTACCCAATAAAGGGCTTAAAAAACATTTTTCAAGAAGATAAATGCTTTAATAAAAATATGTATATTTTAATAATTCAACAGAAGATCCTGATATGGACTATCTTCAGAACATGCATCAAAGTTCACTGATATTTCAAATGTAATTATAGAAAAAACAAAATCAAACATTCATACACGAGTAATTAACTATTGAACATGATATACAACTAAATATAATTATTTGATAAAATATTTTTTAGAAAACACGTATTAAACATGTTTTTATTAAATACTAATACATGTTTTTATTACAAATGTTTTAGACGTGATAAACTCTCTTTCCGATGCGTATTACTTATTTAATCATAAACTTTTTTACTAAATAATTGTCAATGCAACAAATGTCAACAGACCATTCGTGACAATGCCATCCAATCAATCTAATTCTAACACCATATAATATATAACTATCATATATGTAATGATTTATAATCATTATAACGTACATAATTAATTTAAACATGTAAAATTATAAGGGAGTTCCTTGCTGGGAAAATACAATTTGTTGAGGGAATTGTATCTATAATAATTCTTAGATCTTGGGTTTGTTTTATTTTAGTTGGACAATTATGCAGAATGAATTAGAATATCAAAAATTACAAGAACAAAAATGTTGTTACTCTATTTCATAATTCTATTCAATGGATAATTTAATCATTGAAGATGAGATTTGGAGTTTGAATGAAATACATAATTGAGAGCTAGATCAAGATTATATAATATCAAGTAAGATCTTTACTACGAGACAAACTAATTAAACAACTAACTTTTTACTAATTAATATTTAAATTAAATATTGAATTAAGTAACATTTCATAAGAGTGAAAACATTATTTTAATTATTATCATTGATACTACATAATATTACAGTGATGTGAAATAATTAACACAGCTAATCATTATAAGTTTTTGGACAAAATTAACTTAAGTTTTTAACTGTTTTATATAATAAAAAAAAAAAGAGTAATGATATGTTGATAACTTGAGGTGGCATTACACATATTACAACTTCATGTTGTGCTTACATGGCCAATTAGTTATTATGTGGCAAAATAATTGGTCCAGCGTATTTGGTCAAGTCCAACAGTTTCCTTCATTGTCTCTTCAACTTCCATTTGTAATAGCACTTTCTTACCAATTAATTAGTAAATATATATCTTAAAATTTATTATAAATAAAATTTATTTTTTATTAATTACTATAATTGTACAGTAAAACTATTTTAAATTTCAATGAAAAGCATTAATTATTTTAATAATACATAATTAATGAAAATATAAATATATTTCTAAATATTAAATATACAACTTCATCTCATGTTTAATTCACCTAAAAGTTAACTATCAACTATGGATTACTAAAAAAAAATAATATTTAAAAAAAATACTATTATACAATTTTTTAATATATATATATATATATATCATTTTTAAGTAATAATATTTTTAATAAAACATAATTAATGAAAATATAAATACATTTTTAAATATTAAAAATATATATTAAATTTATATTTAGTCAATGTATTTAGAAATTAACTATTAAGTATTGATTTATACTCAAAAATATTTAAAAATACTATTACAACAATTTATTTACTTTTATTACTATTACCATCATCATTATATATATAAATTTTTTTAAAGTCCTAATATTTATAATAATATAGCAAATATAAATATAGTCATGGTGGTTATGTTTTTAAGTAGCAAAAAATTTGTTTTATCCTTGTCCACATAAAAGTAATGATACGTTGACAACCTGAGGTGGCATTACATCCAGGTTGTAACTTTACTTACATGGCCAATTGGTTATTGCAAGGCAAAATAACTGGTCCAGCCTATTTGGTCCAACCACAATAGCTTCTTTTATTACCTTTTAAACTTCCATTTACAACAGTACTTTCTCACAAATTAACTAGTAAATATATATCTTAAAAGTTATTATAAATGAAATTTAATTTTTATTCATTACTATAATTGTACAACAAACTATTTTAATTTTTCATGTAAAGCATTAATTATTTTAATAATACATAATTAATGAAAATATAAATATATTTCTAAATATTAAATATGTAGCTTCATCTCATATTTAAGTTACATAAAAGTTAACTATATGGATTATTAGAAAAAAACAATATTAAAAAAAAATATACTATTATACAATTTTTCTAATATATATATATATATATATATATATATATCATTTTTAAGTAATAATATTTTTAATAAAACATAATTAATGAAAATATAAATATATTTTTAAATATTAAAAATATATATTAAATTTATATTTAGTCAATGTATTTAGAAATTAACTATTAAGTATTAAGTATTGATTTATACTCAAAAATATTAAAAATACTATCACAACAATTTATTTACTTTTATTACTATTACCATCATCATTATATATATAACTTGTTTTTAAAGTATTAATATTTATATTAATATATAATTAATACAAATATAAATATATTTACAAATATAAATATACCAAAAACCTCTTTAATGTTAGTTATGTTCTTAAGTAAAAAAAAACCCTTTATATCTTTCAATAGCAAAAATTATATTTTGTTCTTGTTCACATATAGTATAGTGACCACATCAGTCTTTGGTAAAGGGCATGTATGGTTGTAAAAAAACATTTTCCTAAAAAAAATCCAAATAGACAATAAAAACAATATGTAGTCAAATAACCTTAATCTGGTTAAGTTGAATAGGTAAGGTAAGTAAATAAGAAGGCGTTACTATTATACATATGATCTTGTAGGTTGACTAGTATAACTTTCATAAAAACACTCCAATTATACATAATATTTTTAAAATTAAAATTTAATATTTTAAATAGCTATAAAAGGTATTATTGTATTTGAATATTTAGCTTAAATATGAACCAGTAAAAGCGGGATGGTTGATTACTTAATTTAATACATTTTGTAATGAAAATTAGGGAAAAAACGGAACAAGATACACGTACACTAACTGACAAAATTGAGTTAATAAAAAAATACGCAGAAGCATTAATTTTGATTTTAATAACAATTAAAAAAAATGTGGGGAAGAGAAATTGGAGAAGGAGAGAGAGAGAGGAGTTGAGAATGCAGAAAGTGTGGGTTTTGATGATGCAGTATAAAAGGTATGGGTGGAAGTGAGAGATTGGAAAGAGAGATCAATGGAAGAGAGTGAGAAAGCGCCACAAATCCTGCAAGTCTTGGAAGCTCTCAAAGAAGCCACGCGCCATATCCAACAACACCACACCTCCGATTCTCCGTCGGTGAAGGCGCTTCTCGAGCTTCAAACCATTCTTTCCTCGTCAGACCCAAACCTCTGCGCGCTTTCCGACCACCTTAATCGCCTCAAAACCCTCGTCCACTCTCTCAACAACTCCAAGGGCCTTCGATCCTTCCTCACGCGCCCCCTCTCCACGCGCTACCTCTCTCGGCTCGCCCTCTCCATCGAGTCAGAACTCCAAGCATGGATCGACCGCGAAACGCTTCTCACCCTCTCGGCTTCGCTACGAAACCCCGACCATGGTGTTGACCGGCTGGTGGCGCTGTTGACTCAGTTCCGGGACCGAATCTCCCAGGGATTTAACCGCCAGTTGCAGGATTTGGTTCTCAAGCTAAAGCTTTTTTCATCGCTGGAAACGGTTCTCCTGGATGAAAAGTGTGCGGACCAGGTTCGCGAGCAGGCCGGTCTGGCCGTTGCGGCGCTGATCCGGTTCAATAAAGACGTGTTCGTGGGCCAGGTTATGATGGGCCCGACCGTGCGCGCTTTGGTGGCGATGGGCTCTGTGCACTCGGTGGAGGTGCTGTGCTCGCTGATCAGGTCCATTAGGTCCCCTCTGGTGGACGAGATCGAATCGAACGGCGAGATTCCGAAGGTGATCGCGCTGTTGAATTCACGCGATATAAACCTGCAGGTGCTGGCGTTGGAGTGCGTGCTGGAGATTGGGTACTTCGGGCGGAAGGAAGCGGTGGAGGCTATGGTGAAGGAGGGGTTGGTGGAGAAGCTGGTGGAGTTGCAGAGGTCGGAGAAGGGTGGCGATTTGATTGAGATTGGGAAGGAAAGAGTTTGTGGGGTTTTGGAAAGACACCCTTTTGCGAGCTGCGTGGCAAGGTTTGCGGTGCAGTTGGAGGTTGGGGAAGGGTTGCGGCAGAGAGAGAAGAGGGCTTTTAAACCGGAGATTCTGGTGAGAGTTCGAGAGGCCTCTCTTTCCGATGCCGAAGCTGCCACCATTGCTGCTGAAGTTTTGTGGGGTTCTTCGCCATAGACTATTTCCTTCAAAGTCATCTATTTTCTGCGAACACAATGGATTGAAGTTGTGAAGTTCTTCTTCCCAGTGTTGTTGTATATTCAGAACTCAGGAACAATTTCATATTAGTTACTCAGTTATGGTTGAGTTGAATTTGTTTGTTGTGTATGTAAAGATTGGGTTTTAGGAAGGGGAATTCAATTCAGTTCATAGATTGTGTAATCGTTGATTCTTTCTTCATTCACATCAGGGGAATGAATAATGCATCAATTCACTTATAGTTTTAATCATATTAGTATTAGTTCAACTAGTTGGATTATTCAATTTTAAACTAATTAATGCCGAGTTTAAAGGCTAAGTGCAATGTTAATGGAGATTTTGACAGGACGAGGATGTTAATAATGACAAAAATGAATTGGAAGTGGAGTGTGGTGGGGAGATGGGGGAGAGGTGGGTTCTGAGGAATCAGGATTCTCAAGGGAATCATTCATGGCATATGCTTCTGCTAAGGAATCAGCATTTTTTTTTTTTTTATTCATCTATTCTTCACACACACTACTCTCTCGAATGCTTCTAATGTGTAGCAGTATTGTGTGAAGAAGTTGGAATTATGTTTCCATAATTTTTTCAGAAGAGTAAAATAACTAAAATAAGTAAAATAGTTTTTTATTGATTATAATTAATTTTGTGAAAAAAGAAATATTTGTGAAGAGTTTAATTTAAGAAGAATTTTATTTCACTTTTTTTTTCATGTATTCAAAATATTTGTGAAAAAATTTACCAAACGGGTACTCTAATGCAAATGTTTTTCACTGGTTTTTCCGCGTCTTAAGGATATTATTAAACTCGCGTGTTTGCACATGCTATTGTAGTCCATAATAAGACAAAAAACCAACTGCTTCGTGGAATTTTTGAGTAGAGGAGAAATTTAGTCCATCAAAATATGTTTTACTTTACTCTCAAGAATGAATGAAATTTAAAAATAAAAATTAAATTGCAACACATCACTTTCATTGGTGAAAAGGAATTAATTAAGTTTAAGGACTTAAATAATTAAATTGTATCTGTCAAAGCATCTCAACTGTGGTTGGATGCGATGGTTTTATCAGAAAAAGATGATGAGGTTAGATGGTTTAAGAAGACTCTTGGGCGAGGACAATTTCTAATTAGATGTGATACCGTTTCTCTAATTTTTGAAGTTGGACTAGACTTAAAAGGATTGTTTGAATGATCAAATTATGATATTAGAACTAAGAAATTCATAACTTTGCGGTGTTTATCATTTCAGAATAAAAAAATGTTTTAGTATTCAAATTAAAATAAAGATGGGAATTAAATGAAGATAAATTATAGAACATGATGTGGTGGAAAAAGTTATAAATACTGATTTAACAGCTAAAGCTAATTATAATTACATCAATAATGAGTGGCATGTTTGTTTTAATGGGAGTCAAAGCTCCATAGTTGCGTATAGAAACTGGCACTATAGAAGGAAACCTCCACGGAAATGCTATCAATTTTCATGGCAGGATACTAATCCTTATGTTTTGGATAAAGAATTAATGTAAAAGAAAATAAGACAAATGGGATGATTTCACAATTTTGATGGCTAATATTGGATTGTTTTTCCTTAAAATTAAAAACTTTGTTGTGCTTTGAAAATCAGTAGCAAACAGAAATGTTTTTATTGATTAGGTTTCATACTAAACAAGAGGTTACGTCATTGATGACTAAACAAGAGGAGCAGAAGAAGATGGATCCTAGTTTCACGAACTAGAACAAGAGGCGAAGAGGTCAAAGTTGGTGAAAATTCACATCTTAATAGGACAATTTTTAGAGTTGTGCAGATAGTTTGCGAAAAAGAAGACAAAAAAAAATAAAAAAATTTGACTACATATTGGGATAATTCGAGAAGTACATATACAAAGAAAGAAGAGGAAAACAGAGAAATTTTTGAACACAAAAAGGATGGAGTGAGAATTACTTTTTCCAAATTATATATTCTGATTTATGATGAATAACTCAAACTACAATGTAATTTTATTGATTTTTTAAATTATTAATATTTAATTTAACAAAAGGATAAATTAAAATATATTATTCCTTATATAAAATGATTAACTTGTTAAAAAAAAAAAACTCAAACTAATACATCAACTAATACGGACGCAGATATACCTACTAAGTATATTTGGTACGTATCTCAAACTCCACAGAATAACGTTTATAAGATGCTTTCGGAATAAGTATAATCCTACCATTATATATTGTTACATTTTAGATTTTTAAAATAATCGTTTTAAAAATATATTTATGATTCAATTAGTTGACAAAATATATCATCAATTCATGAAAAATAAATTCGATATTTAATACTTAAATTCAAGTATTTCAATGTTCTGCCTTTATAAAAAAAAAAAAATACACACACACACACACACACACACATATATATATATATATATATATATATATATATATATATATTGTAAAATTTTATATGTATCTAGAATTTAATTTTCTTCCTAAATATATATATAGCCAACATATTTTACTGTAAAATATTTTAAATACTCTAAATAAAATGAATTATCATTTTAAAATTTCTTATTCAAAATATAACTCTAATGTAACTTGTGAAAGTGACAATGATAATTAGATATTGAAAAACATATTTTCCTTTGCATTGCACAGCTAAATAAAAGGGTTACTTTTCCTTTCTTGCTGAACTCTAAAAAACAACTCTCAAATCTTTATTTAGTTTCCTTTTCTTGCGTTTCAATTTGTTCCTAAACAAACATAACCTAATGGTGGATCCCTGGAACCACATGTTTTAACGACCATATTCTGACCCAATGTTCTCATAACTTTAGTGGGACCAGTCCTTATTCGCAAACTAAACTACCAAAAGCTAGGCACTTCTCAAGTCAGACAACATTACACGCATATTTAATCCAACCAATTTATATAAGATAAATAGTTGGGTTATTAATTTAAAAAAAAATAAACAGTCCCCTCTTAAACCGACACTAAGAAATATCCTATAAAATGCCCAATATGTTGCTTTGGTGAAAATGAAAACTAAGCTTAGGCATTTTCAACAATCACGTCTAACTTACTAATACTTCAACAAATAACAGATAAAAGAAAATAAAAATTTCTGTGTTCTACTGTACAGTTGTGACTTAATTTTACTAGAAATGAATATCAACAATACTCGAAGCTCCCTGGTGCTGATTATTAATCAATAATCTACAGATAGAAACACGCTCAAGATGCCAGCCAGCCTTACCTGAAGAGATTTCCAAAAACAGGCATCGAAAGTATCACGAAAAGAAAATTTCAGCTACCCTCTTTAAAAATAAAGTAAAAACAAATTTTAACTTTTTGTCTACTTTGCTAGTGGAAAAAGGTCCACATCTACGTTTGACATGTAGAATGCTTCATCGCTTTCCTGTCTTCTTTGAACAAAAAAATATTGGTACTAGCAAGTAAACAACCAGAGCAGACTTCAGTCCATCACTTCTTTCACGTTCCTAGTTGCCTTTCTACGTGACAGGAATTTCAAAATTGAGAAAATTGCAACCGAGGCAATTTGTAAGTGGTCAGTGCTACTTATCTTAATACATAATTGCCCCATTTTCCGACTATTTAGATTAGCACTTACAGATGCTCTTGAGCTTCTAGATAACCTGAATTCCGATTGTAAGCTTCCACTCAACACCGTTTCCTTTTTGAAAGAGAGGACTGTCATTGTCAAGCTTACATTGTCATTTCTTACCGGATAATCTTCCCCTCGTAAATTAGCTTCAAGACTCCCACCATATGCCATTTGTCCTGCTCCCTCCATGCGGCCAGCATTCAAGACAAATTTTAATCTCTTCCCAACAAACACAGTATCCTCAAGTTTTGCACCGACATAGTACTTCTTTGCAAAAGATGTTAAAGAAACACCACAGTCGGCAATATTGTGCTTTATGTTTTTCAACTTTGTGTTGCTACGAACAGTACACATAAAATCTTTACCCGTGGACTGAACATCAACACCCATAGAATAAGTAGGTCCCCATGGATCAACATAAGCTGCGGCACACTCGGATTGAATACTGAAATCCTGCTTGTTCTTATTCATCTGTCCCACAACTGAAGCATATACATTCTTCTTTATTTCTGTAGCTGTCTCCAAGTTTACACCATCAAAGCCCACATCGTGATCCCATCCTTGGGGATCAAGAACAGGTCTCAGAAGCCATTGATCGTCAGAAACAAGGCAACGATATCTATGGCTATGGCAATCTGAGTCAAAACTTGGAGGAACAGCCATATCCGGTAACAAAACAGGTTCAGGAGGTGCCTGTTGATCAACCGGGTTATCACTGTTCAAAGAATTCTGCTCTGTTAAGAGTTGCTTCTCTTTGCGTTTACGATAGTCTTCTTTCAACTGTTTCTTTAAGAAAAGAGTTTCCCTGTAATCCATTTCATCCAGATAATCCTTTTTCAGAGGCTCAGACAACATTTCAAACTGAGATTTGGTCAACACCCGTATGGGTGGAAGTTGATCATATTCATCTTCTTCGTTATCAGAGAGTAATATTTCCTCAATTTCATCATCAATCCCACTTACATTGGATATAGGGTGATGGCGTAAAAGAGACGAAAGGAGATGGGGCATAGAAGGAATTCGGGTACTGCTTGACGTCCCCAGTTCTACACTGTTCTGAAACTTGAGAAGAGAATTTACATCGCCCAGAACTTTGGTACAGACGCAAAAGAACAAGAGTTGCGATCTCCAAACTTGACCATTTGGGAGAATTTTCTCTCCCTTAACATTTTTTGGGCATTGAGAATGGTTCTCAACCAGAAGTACAGGGTTTTCAAGCCTAGAATCAAACACTGCCTGATGTATGTGCTGCTGTATTATATTAGTACAGTGAGAAATATATGACTCATAATTAATAGTATACCCATCAGGTCCTTCCGGAATGGCAGAGGAAGAATGAGTCATAACTATGATGGTGTTGAACCAAATCGCAGAGCCAAATACTTCAGTTACAAGTTTCAAAAGTGGGAAGTCAACATAACCAGCATTGAGAAAATCAAGCCGTTCAAAGTATAAAACAATATCTGGAGGGGACTTTCTAATGAATCTCTTTATAGAAAGCATGATCCTCTTATTTCTCTTCATATTGTTAGTGGAGGAAGGCAGGAAACCAGGGGTATCAATAAATGTTATGTTAATACCATTGACATTTCCCACAACTTCTTGGATGCAGTGAGTAGCAGGTTGAAATGCACCGGTGGTGGTCTTTGCTTGACCAAATATAGAATTTATAGTAGCACTTTTACCGACTCCTGTTTTACCAAGGACAAGTATTCTGCAAGAGAAATCCAATTGAGGCATACCAATAGCTTCCTGTTCACTTGCTACTGCTCGGGCTCTACTGCTACTATGGTTAACTCTTTTCAGATCTGATTCCTTGGTACGAATCAAAGTTGCCAGATGCATCCGATACAGAACCTTTGCAACCAAAAGATTTTCTTGTGTCTGGCCAAGGCGCTGTAGCAATCGGAAGAATTTAACCTGGAGATCCTCAACCTTGGCCAAAGTATCCTTCCGTCTTCCATTAGTGTTATTTTGATACTGATCGACTTCTGTATCTGAAACTAGCTGCAAGGAGGAACTATGATGATTGCTCCGATCACCATTTGAAGAATTTGATGAGTCCGAAGGAATGGGTGATGATACTGAACCGGCCGAGTGATCTGAACCTGGCAAAAAAAAACATCTTAGTTCTATCTAAATTGTACTGATAATAGACATTACATTCACAAAAATCAGATTTGGCACAAATGGTTTAGAAATGATATTCCGCATAGAATATCACCAAGTTTAATCATCCTAAAACACAGAAGTGTACAAAGTAAAACACATATATCAACATCAAAACACATTATCTTGCATCCCTATAACTCTAAGAAAACATAATCTTTAAATTTTACTTGTTCCCGGGACTAGATATGAAGAAGAAATCTCCTATTCTCCGAACATCAACGAACTAATAAGCTGCAAAAAACCAGTAAATTCATAACGACAGCCATTTGCTAGGACAGTTATTGCGTGTTTAGTAACTCCTGTGTTGTATGACCGTTATGTGTGTATTTATTAAATAAGATTTGTGGCAGATTTCTGAGGGATTGTGGAACTGCATGTTAAATTGTTGGCGTTGGTTTGAAGGAGTAGATCCCATTTTGGGGCAGAGGGGGCTGTGTTATCGTTGTGTGCAAGAGATTCTGGTCTCATTCGGAAAATGATTTTAAGATAACTAATATCGTTTTGTACAGCAAAAATCTGTTTTTACATAACAAAAAGAGTATGTATGAAACTAAAACGGAAAAATAGGCTATTGGAAAATAATCGTAAGTTACAAATTTTCAGATTCATAAAAACAGCTTATTTTTCATCTTTTTCTACAAATTTTAGCTACTGTCCGAAACATACAACTGAAATCACAAACAAATTTTTGTTCCAAAAACTGCTTCAATCTTTAAATAATATATGATTTCAGCTAGAATTATTATATTTCGTTGAAAAAATTGCTTAAATATACAAAAAGCTATTTTTTTTTAAAAAAAAAATTAAATTTATGTATCCAGACGTAGATTATGATTATTTTTCAACAGTTTCTTTTTCACCTGAAACATGTTATCTCGAAATTACTCCAAAGCTTCCCATTTGCCGATAAAAAAAAACCCTCATGTTTCTCAACAACTTCTTTTTTCTCCTTCAGCTCCATACATAGCCCTTCTTATAATTTACTTTGAAAAGGATAAGTTTTTTTTTTTTGTAGTATCCGCACAAAATTAATTATCTTAAAAATCATTCTTCAGAACTTACCAAAACAACTAATTTTGCTTATAATTGGTTATAACAATAATTGATTACATATAATTCATTATTGAAATAATCTAATTTTCAAAGTATCCCAAACACACCCTTAGTGTGTCCAAACTCTTAAGTTTAGCACAATTCCTGCAGAAACAGAGAGCTGCTATCAATGTCACAGGGAAGCCAGCAGCACCTTCAACACAAATTTAAGTTGTTGAGAAGTTAATTTTCTTATTAAGGTTCTGGAAATAACAAATTATTCAATGATAGAATGGTCATTTACCCAGCTCAAATTCTTGAGTTTGAATACAGACCGTAGCCTTCTCGCATGGTAAGTATATATCTGCCTATAAATTATTATACTGTAAAGGCTAACTCTATTATCAATCCAAGCATAACCTCCACAGTTCCTATATACGTATGGTGGTGAACCATGTCACTGTTCCCTACTGGTTCTAAGAATTGAGACCTAATACTAGTGCAAGCGTGGCATACGAAGATGTTATACCGCACTACACCATTTGAAGGTGTTCCTTTTTACTATATAACTATATATCTGCTGAGCTTAACATGCACGGAATAACAGAGCAAAACGAGTTCCCTACTAGTACCGTCTTATTTCAGCAACCACCATTTTGGGAAGAGAATTCCACTATGACCCCGTCTTGTGAGAAGTTAAATATGAACATTTTCATTATAAAATACAATAAAATTATGTGCATTTTCAATGACTCCCCTTGAAGTCAAAAACAGACAGTAAAATCAGGGCTGTACCTTGCTCATTAAAATTTTCATTCTGATTCCGGTGCTCTTCGGCATAAAAACTATTACCACCTGATAATGATGAAGGCGAGACCAGTGATTTGGATAGAATTTGAGAGAAAACCCAATCTCTAACACCTTTCATCCTACTGCAATATAAGAAAGCAGAACTCAATAACTCCAAGCAACTAGAAAATGATAATCTAAAACGGAAAGCCAAAGAGATATCTTGGTTCTTCTTAACGTGAAAAACAACACCGCAAAACATATCATAAACATCAGTCAAAATATTCATCTCATGCAATCAACAAAGAATAAGATTCCTTAACAGGTGATCCTCGATTCGATTTTCATCTACGAAAGGATTCAATCATAAGCATATAAACACAGAGTGCCTAGCCAATTGCCGGTCAATCTTGAAAACATAAACCCTTTTTATTAAAAAACTCAAGTCAATCAGTGTCGGTGCAACTAAGGAACAGGATCAGAAAACACTCTATTCAAATACGGCATAAACAAAATCGGCAAAAATGAGCAAAACGAGGTACGTGTCAGACGAAAAATAACATGCAAAAAACCCATGAAACAGAGATCACCAAGCCAATTGCAGTAATCATTAAAATTCAACAGGAAAATAAAATAACGCTGAGAAGAATAAAGAATGCAATGAAAACGGCAAAAGAGTAGATTGATGGAGGCGCTCACTTTGATATTTGGACATCAAACACAAGGAAGCATAACACGAAACGCGAAGCTCGAGGAAATACTGAGATCCAAAGAAGCAATTTAGGGCCCCGGAAAGAGCCGAATCGACGTGGTCAAATCATTAAGCCAAGCAGATTCTCTCATTCTCGCAGAAAAAAGAAGGAGGAGAGTTGGTCGGGCAAGAATGAGTGAAGGAAGAAAGGGCGCGAGAAAACCCTAATTAGAGAGAACGAAACGCAATTGGAAAGGGGTGTGTGAGTAGAATGAGAAGAGGAAGAAGGAGAACAGAACAAGAAAATGGAGATAAGAATAAGACAGATTGAGAAGTCGCTCACCTCGTCCTCTTATTTGCTTATTTTATTTATTTATTTATTTATTTATTATTATTATTATGTATTTTACTTTTATTTTTAAGTGGAAGATGGCAACAAAGAGTGGATGCACTAGAAGAGGCTAAAATATAATAAAGTGCATACCACCAACCACTTCGCCGCCAATATTTTTAATTTATTTCTATCTTTCCAAAATTAAACTTTACTATTTTTTTTATTATCATTCTTAAATGTTTGTGTTAATGAAAAAACAAATAATCATTACAAATTTTCTTGGTATGTGATCTAATTGTCTTCAAATAGATGTTATAGCAAACTTATTTTTTACAAATTACTTGTTTGAGTGATACGTGATTACTCGAAAGAAGTAAACTAACAATACAAATAAAGTATTTAATTTTAATTGAACTAAAACAAATATTTTTTGTAAAACAATTTTCTTTTATATACCGCGCAAATTATGTTTATTTTAATTTAAATATATTCAAAATAATAAACTTATTAATGTGTAATATTTAACTATCCAGCTATTACAGTACACAATTCACCACGAATAAATAGATGGATTCCTTTCTTAAATATTTAAACAAGTTTTAAGGAAATTTAATTTATACTTTGAGTTTAAAAAAATATCATAAAATTAATAGAAAATTAAATATGATAAAAAAAAGTGATACATAAAAATATTTTGGTATGGACAATTGTAATGATATTTAATATATATATATATATATATCAAAATAGTTAATATTTTTATTCACTGTTAATTTAAATTGATTTAAAATTTTTAATCCCTCTAATTTTTTTTATTTGTATTAAAACAAAATTAAGTTTACTTGAATATTACTATTTATATTGATACTTTTGACTTTTTGTAAAATAAATATTAACAAAACAAATTAAAATTATATAGAAGTATAAAACTATATTTTAAAAACAAGTTATGATTTTTTTTTGCCAGTAAAAAAACTATATTAAAAGGGCATGTATTCTTTAAATCCGGGTAATTTTATAAAATGTTATTAACAAAAAAAAATTAAATATCATTCCTAAGTTTATAAATTAATTTCTTCATAACTAATATTGTTTTAATTTTAATTCATATTAAAAACTAAACTAAAGATATGTTATAATTTATTATATTACCTTACTATTTTTTTTTTCACATCTATTACACTTTCCACTTTCTTCCTTTTACTCTTTTTTTCTATACTCCCCAATCCAGTAAAAAATATAGTGCACTAAAAGTTCAAATAAAATATTTTATAACACTTAAATCAATGTTTCAATTAATTCATTAATAATAAATTTACAATTAGAATAAAAAATAAAAAGTATTTTCAGTTATTTTTTACATGTCTAACAAAAGTAAAAAATGTTACTTTTAAGTGTTTTTATTGATGTATTATAGACAAGATAAATAAATTTTTTAATGAATTTTCTCACTACTTTTTCTTTAAGTTTCAAGATTTATTTGACTCAATTACATAACTTGTTTGTTGTTTCTGGGGTGTAACCAGTCCATTCAGTTGAGTTATCAAAATCATCGGGAAAAAAAGGCTGGGTTCAATCTTTTATCAACCCATCCAAGTAAGCTAACTCCAGCAACCGACTGGCATTTGAAGATTTTGTAATTGTAGTTCTTACATATCCATACCCTCTAATATCCATCCATATCATGGTATAGGTCCAGTTTTAATGAGTATTTAATTTTTCCTGATGAAGCAACAACTGCAAAGCCCTCCAACCACTGATTTTCAAAGCACGGGAAGGGAAAGGGAAGAGAGCACAAACAATTTTTAAGGAATCCATGTCCCCTCGAGTTTCCAAAAAGTTGGAGTGCCTCAAAATTCTGGCTGATTTATAGCACCAACTTGAAACCATAAATTCATCTCTGAAAATGATATATTCGCTAGTTGTGATGCGAATGCATAATATTTTCCTTTGCTTTTGTTTCCTCATATATGAATGTGAAAGTCATGGCATATCATTGGAATGAAAATTGATATTCACCATGGCATATCAATGATTTGGACCTTCTCTTATTCTCATCATGAGGCGACCTGTTTATCAGTTGCTTTATAGTAAAGCATCTTCTGTACATAGAACATCATGTAACACTGTGCAGCCCTCACAATGTGCTCATCAACTTGAGTAATCCAAGCATCATCACACTTGTACCATCGATTGCTTAACCGCAGATAAGTAACATAATGGCCAGCATCTAGCTTACCAGTGTGCGTGACAACGGCAAACAACTCAAACTCTGAACACAACTCATCTGAAGCATCAGGCTCGTCCCCATCAAAAGGAAAGATCCTGTTGCCAAATCGACTCCTTAAAATTGTTGATGAGAGATAAGGTGACATGTCCAGTGAAAATGGAAACTGTAGGTATCGATCCACTTTCCTGGACATCTTTCTTGTTGAAGAATGCTCAAATCTTTTTATATGAAAGCAAGAAACAAGGGGAAGTTTCCTTATTGACATCTGTTTGAGTGTTTCTTGCCTCACCTGACACTGCCGGCAGAAAAATTTTTGGTCAGCTCCCAATCTCTCTGCTCTTGTAAACCTTTTCAAGCATCCAGTCAAGGTAGATGTTCCACAGTATTGGCTTGAATTCATGCAATCAGCCTCACCGTTGCAAGAATGATTTGATGTTGCAGTAGCCATTTTGTTAGAACCACCCTGATTCGGTTCCAAGTCCAGTGAGATGTCTATGCATGGGTCGTAAGTAGTTGATGTGAAACCACATGCCATACATGTAACATCTGATCGCAGAATACCAGAGAATACTTTATGAGCAATACAACAGTCACCATTGCCTGCAATAGCGGTGAAAAATATCGTCATACAAAGATGCTTAATAAAATGACGTCTATTTAGGAGCAGACACCTCACATTGAAGATCTTGTCCATTTCAGCAAACAAAGAAGGTAGCAAACAAATTCCTTGTACTTTGGTGATATTAGAACTTAGGTAGACCCTGCTATTAGAACTTAGGTGTTCAATGCTGAATAAAATTGCCAAAAGGATTCGTAATTCTACAATTATTATCCTGGGGTAAAATTAGACTTCTGGAAATGGACATAAAGAAACAACTCATTTTCTTTGCAATTTAAATAACTTGGAAATTTTGTACACAAAATAGACTTACATTTTTTTTTTCTTAACATTTTTAGAAATACAGAAGATAAAAGACAGAATACAGGATCAACTGATTACTGTCAAGCTTGACAATCACGACTTACAGGAACTAAAATTTTACAGCCGTCAGAATTTATCTTGATATCCTTACAAGCCAAGAATGCCAAGAATTTGTCTATTGGTCCAAAGTGATTTAACATCTAATAGCCTCTAGGAGACCTTTGCACCTTACAGTCAATTCCAGAACAATACCTAGTATTATCCCTAGGTCCTCCAGAGTGCAGGAGTCAAGAACAAAACACGTTATCTTAAAAACTTAATTCATTTTTGAACAGCCAACCCACTAAATTTGACAGCCTCTAATTGAGAGAATAAGGAAATAGGTCTTGCATTGAAACCAAGGAATGCCAGCATAAGACAGAGGAAAGAAAATGAGTGTTTCCACGTGGGACTAACACTTCAAAAGTAGAAAGGACTACATCTTTCGAGGCAAAAATCTTAGCTCAGCTTTCAAAAACTTAGTTCTGACATATTTTTGATGGCTGAAAAACTAATGCAACCTTTTCTCCAGGATAGGACAAGCTTTGGAACTATAGCCTAAACAAGGTAAAAAGGTGGTGTTAACATTAGCAGCATTTGGTCTAGAATCCCTGTATGATGAAACGAATAGGCTAAGCAGAAATTGACTTACACGGACTCACAGGAACGTAGCAGCTAACACCATCACGACAGCAGGTTGTGGTTGAAAATTAGCCCTAAATGTTTGAGCAATTGTCAACTCTTAGGGCAACAAGCAAGACACCTAAACCCTCACCCTGCATTTAAATATTGTGATAACTCTGTTATCTTAAATAGTATTTTGAATTACTTTGAAATTAAAAAAATGTCAAAGACATTGAAGATAACAAGACAGTGGCGCTCTATTGATTGTCTTCTATATAATCAGTTTGGTTGCAACTATGATTAATCTGAGCCAATTCACCAACTCGTCACAAGTTGAAAAAGGTAACAGACTGACTTCTTAGTTCTTACACCATAGAAAGATTGTGTTCATAACAATCTAATGCTAGTGCTCAATATCTTCACTCATAACAACTTAACCATACAGTGATATTATTCCTATAAAATGGGACCAATGTAGGTAAACATAGATTTTGGGATGGCAATAACAGGACAAAAAGACTGGTGTGGCAATATTCCCTACATTATTTTTTAAGAGATACAACTAAAATACCCTAGACCTATGAACCACAACTAAAATACACATGTTAAAAACAAGTGAAAACAACAAAGAAACCACAGCTTCCACAAGAGTTAGACAAATACACCAAACTAATGTTAAGCAAAGCAGGACTGGTAGACTTGATATTATCCATAAAATGATTTGTTGTATACACCAAAACGAACCAGCCAAGAGATTCTAGTAGCACAAGTTCAGAAAAGTCAACATTCCTCACACGTTTTAATTTTATTTTGATATTACGCATGAATTGAGTATCCCATAAGATACTAGAATAAGTGGCTTTATACAAGAAACCCCCCGTCTTTCCCAAAAAAATAAAATCATCACAGTAGCAAGCACTTCAGAGAGGGTGAAGAGAATAATAAATGGGTGTCACAGTCAGAACACATTACCTTCACTATCTGGCTTACGCCGACCCTTCTCCACCTTCTCATGGATGCCATCAAGCATGGAAATGAAAAACTCATGCGCATCCTGTTGTTCATAACTGGCAAGGTTGGCTGCGTGCTGCCACCAACTGAAACATAGCATCAATAACCAGTCAAACGGTTAAATTTTCTATAACAAATTGACATAAAAGAAACTTAAATCCTAAATAAGGATTTAAAAAATCATAACTACTTTTATTCAATCACAATTTATACGCCATCACTATACGCACCTGTATAAAAACTTAGCGGGGCTGTAGGGAACGCGATCTCCAGAAAACACAGCAGAGAACATAGCATCCATATCACAAGCTAAGCATATTCGCGCATTCTTGTTCCCATTATTGCCGCCATTTCTCTTCCCAGTACCACCACTGTCTCCGTCACCGTTGTTCCTTTTCTGACAGAAAAATCGATTATGCCTGTCGCTCAAAAAGTAATTCCGCAACGGCGGCGTGTGAAGCAGCGCTTGCAACACCGAGTTCATGAAGCACGTGTTTCCCAAATTGTTCAGCCCGCGCAATCCGCGCGGCAAATCCAGCGAAGGATCGGCGGCATCGCCGGCGATCGGACCAGAGCAGCTCCCGATCAGAGCGCGCTCGCGCAGATCCGGCGCCCAAGGCCGGTAATCCACTCGCCGTTTCTTCCGGAGATTCTCCGGATGAGGCGAGGGGATCGCCGGCGGAGGATCGGCGCCAAGAGTGGACGCGGCGGTCTGAGCGATCACCACGGCGGCGTCGAAGTCGCGATCGTAGACCTGGTCGCGGCACGCGCAGCAGAAGAGCTCGGCGCGGTCGACGTCGACGGCGATCTGGTGGCCAGGCGGCATTGAGGCGGCGTGAACGGCGGCATGGGAGGAGCCGGCGGCGGCGGAGGAGTGGCAGGAGACGGCGGCGCATGTGACACAGGCATATAGGCGGGAGGGGGAGGAGAGGCCGCAGGCGGCGCAGCGGGGGACCTCGTCGGGATCACGGCGGAGGGCGGCACGGCCGCCGGGAGGCTTGATCCGGAGGCAGTTATGGAGAGCGAGAAATGGCTTGGTGGAAGTGCGGCGGAACTCGGCCAAGTGGGGACAGGGCTGCGGAGAAATCTGAGCGTTGATCTTGGGGGACATGGTGATGATAATGCGGTAACCCTAGGTTTGGAGAGCAAAAGATTCATGGATGGGAGAATGAACGGGTGAGATTTCACTAACGCATTGAGATTGATGAGGTTCCTCTCCTTTCTCTTGTGGGGGCCGAGACTCCACTTCCTATTTCAGCTTCTGCTCACTCCTTTCTGCCTACTCTTCTTCCCTACTTCTCTTCTGTTATTCTTTTATACAGTTTCCTTTCCATTTTTGTAACAATCAAATTTATTATTATCGACATTTCAGTTACACATTTTCTATTTTCAAATTATACTAACTAAATTTAATTTCTCTCAGCACAAATAATAATAACACTGTATCCCATTCATAAACTCTTCCTGAAGACAAATAATTCAATAATCAATAACTTTTTCATATATTGCTATTATTAATATTATTTTGTTCATGGCTAATAATTCTAAATTAAAACTTTCAAACTAGTTCATATTCTCATCTCACATTAAGATTTATTTAGAAATGTAAAAAATGGCAATTGAAAACTTCCCCAACTATTTTAATTTGTCAGTCCTTCTCTTTGTGCTTATGTATACAAGATTCTACTATTTAAACATTAAATAATAAATTTCACCAATTTTTTTTTAATTACTGTGAGTCTATGAGGTAGTAGTTACATAAAAGAAAGTAATTTGTTAATTTTCTAAAGAATAGTTACTTCAACAAATTAGAGAAATCAATTTTTGACCGAGTCTCAATTTAATATCGCGATAAATTGATCAGAAACACATCAAATTACATTTGATAAGAGTGGCCTTTAATAGTATAATTATATAAAAACAAAATTAAAATATTATTTCCCTTTGAATAAATCTCACAATAAGTTTCCATGATCCAGAGAAGCAACATTGCTTAACCAGCAGGATTAGCAACTACTGTACATGTTTCTACCCTTATATATATATATATATATACACTGACTTGTTAAATAAAAGTGTCACCCAAAAAATCCAATTAAAAATTTTAATCTTATTTCAATAAAAGGAAAAGGAAGGTACCTGAAAACAAAAAGAGACTTCCTTCAAGGAAGTCTAATTACACAGAAGTTGGTTAGACTTGAGTATATAAATCATAATAAAGTACTTTCAAAAGGGTTTCAATAACTTTATGGGCTACAATGGTTGGTTATTAAATTATATAGTCTGGTGTGACTCTGTTTTCAGGGTTCTATGATGAAAGATTCCTACTAGTTATGGGGATCAGAGGGTTGTAGGTAGACATATTATTAAAATAAAATATTCTAATTCTAACAATAAATTTTCTGTATTGTTGGTGACAAAATAGAATCAAGGTGGGGGAATTACTCTTTTATTAAAAAAATAATAATATTACGCAATGTAACAGTATTAATTATAAGAAGAATTACACTTTTTTATACGAGTCTACGAAATCGAGTTTGGTAATCTCAAGTTTGACAATTATGTGTGTCATTGCACAAATGACAATAATCTTTCCCTCTTTAAATATAAAGACATTCTTTCCTTGATTTAAAACTCATGATATTTTTTTCTCTTTCTAAAAATAGTGACTATCTTTTTATCTATTTGAAGATAAAGACATTTTTTTCTCTCTTTTTGGACAAAGTATTTGAGTATGTTTTATTTCTTGTTCTAGTTTTAATACTAATGTGCTTTTAAGATTCCATTGTATTTATTTTAACGGATACATAAATTGAATTTGTAATTAAAATGACTTTATTGAGCATTCATAATAATTTAAATTAATTGTAACTGATTTGAGCACCTAGGATTTTTTTGCAACTAGTCAAGGTTATAAATCATTTTAAAGTTTACCAAGTGGAGCTTTTTGAGACGCATGAACCAAACTCCACTCTTAGATATGTAGCATTGAACACAATGAACAAAGTCGCCTGCATTTCTCATCTTAACCAAATCAAGATTGCCATTTGCTAGTAAATTGTTACAAATATAAACATCCCAGCCATTTCGACTCAAGAACGGGATACATGGCAGAATCATGATCCGAGCTATTCTATTACAAGTATCAAATGATAAAAACCAGCAATTACGCTATTAGAACAAATGACCTAATCTAGAAAAAATTCTGAGCATCTTATTTCAATTTTATAACGAATGCATATTCTACAGCATGCTTAGTTAAAAGGAGATTATTGAAATGATGCGTTTTCGCCTGATTGACAAGTCTACAACTGAGATCATATCGAATGGAGAAACCAAACAAATGATCCAAGATAGAATTGCAATTGATACTAGTAAAAAAACACTTCGTTTTGGTAGCTGCAAAAGATAATAACTGGCATGAAGAAGGTAAAGTCTTGGAAACAATGGGAAATATTAATATAATAATTATCACAGTTGACACAAATAAAGCAAGATAAGTCTACTCAAGAAAGTCACTAATTCATCTGTCCTAATCACTAGACCCGACTCAAATGCATATTCCCCGGAGACAATTTCCTACTAACATTAATTCTCACTTTCTCTTCTTAGAAGGTGGCTGGGGAGTTTCCTCCTCCTCCTCTTCCTCCTCCTCATCTTCCTCTTCCCCATCATCATCTTCATCATCACCATTGTCATCGTCGTCGTCATCCTCATCCCCATCATCACTTCCTCCACCATTAGTCTCAGGATCATCTTCAGGATCCCCTTCTTCATCACCTTCTTCACCAGAGAAATCTTCATCCTCTGCATCATCCTCCTCCTCCTCGTGTCCTTCTTCATCCTCATCACCATCCTCATCTTCCTCAGTTTCACTGTCATTCTTGTTTTCTAGATAAGCATGTTTGCCACAAAGAAGGTCTTCCAAGGGAAACCTGACCAGGATTTAACACCGACATAATAATCAATAACTATTTGAAATGACGTAGATTTGACCTCCATATAGTTAGGAGATATGTAATCCAGAAAGCAAAGTTTTCTATATTATTGAGGTACTTCAGCTTGTTCTTACCTTCCACCCACGGGGATCAAATTTGGTGACAATGGATTTGTGACATTGGTCAGCAGATATCCAATCTGAAAGAAAAACAAACAGAGGTAAATTAAAAATATCTACTGAATTCAATTCAATACAGGATAAATACCAAGAATAGTTCTGAGACCAACTAAACTCATGACATACATGTGCAGACATTTACTATAAGTTTAGATATTCAAGAAAGAAACAATGAGGAAAAGTTCTAAAATTACATACTTCAAATATAGCTTGCAACTTGTCAACAGTTTATCCCATCTCAAATCCTAAGAAAGACAATATGAAGTGTTGATAGACAGAACAACTAATGGGGAGTATAAGTGGACGGTAGTTCTTTTGCAGAGTAAAGGGATAATTTGTTTTTTTTAACCGTGTTGCTTGTTTTGTAGCATTGGGAGGGAGAATCCCAACACTTCCTGTTCGTGACCAGTACACTGCCTTTCTTAATGTCATACTAACTAAAAAACTGAGAAAAAATAACAAAGAATGCCCCATTGGCCTTCACTGGTCATAGACTGAGAAGTTGCACATAATATCAAAGACATGCATGAACGTAAGATCCCATCACAGTGTAGCAAAATGTCCCAGCATCCTAAATCTTTAGTTGGAACACATGCATACTTTTTGTCATGGCAATAGTTTGTACTTTGAACAAACAAAAACAATGTCTCTGACAACATATGTAAAGAAAGTACTAAAACACAACATATTGCACAAAAGCCTGTAGCACTCAAAGACAATGTCAATGAAGGACAAACAACATTAAATTGAAAACAGGAGGTACAACACAAATGGAGAACATTCAACATAGTTACATGAAACATAATTGTAGATAATCCCTACAGTTACTTGTATGCAAAAAGGAACTCCTGCTTTGACCTAACTAAGCACAGTATTTCAAGCATGCAAATCAGTTTAACCCTATTTCTGAAAACGCTTATTTAACTGTTGATATACTAACACACATAGTACAGAAGGAGGAATTGAAAGGACAAATGATGTGGAAAGAAAAGAGAGGGTTTTTGAGAGAGAAATACCAAAGCCATAGATTGCGCCGCGGCGAGAATAGTGTCAGCTGCCACCGCTTGGAGAAGAGAGGGCATTTGAAAAACGGTGTGAATTGGAATCTGAAGCTCCATTGCAGAAACAGTATGAAGCAGCTGAAGCTGAGAGAAGACAAGTCAAAGGGTTTGGTCCGAATCTGATTACTGATTATAGTAAACCCCACATTCTCTACCGTTTAGGGTTTTTGTGAACCAAATTGCTATTGCTATTTCTATTGCCACTCCTAATTTTTTATTTCCACGCTTTTTTTTTTTTTAAGTGGCTATTACAAATTTCTACAATTTGAATGGCTTTGGATCTTGTGCACGTTTGGGCTTGGCCCTTAATTTACGCCCCTATTAAGAGGGGACCATTTTTTTTTTGCCAGTGTTTTCCTACCCCTGCAGAGACTTGCCAGGGTACAAGTTATCACATGTTTTCATATGTTAGTTTTTTGTTTTAGGTCAAGAAGAACAGATTTGACCCTTATTCATGCCACATCTATAATTTTATTTTATTTTTAATCACAAATGAAAGCCCTCGGATTCACAAGTTTTTGTAGTCAGACAAAAAAAATATCTTTCATTAGTGATTTTGAATTTTAAAAGAACAATTTTAAAAAGTTAATATATATCATATATTTTAAAAAAAACAACATTTTAGTTAAAAATAATGCAAAAGCCAACTTACTTAAAAATCATAATGAAAAACTTACAGTCCTTATTATTTTCGTGTAAAAATGTTCACATATATAAACCACAACTTACAATACATACTGTATATACACGAAGAAAAAATATATATATATATATGAAAAAACATATTTTATATGTAATCAATTACTTAATTAATTATGGTTTCTTAAAAATGTAATCTCTCTTCCTAATCATGATTTTATAATTTTCTTCCTCCACAAATTTATCACCCCTCGATCTTATCAAAGTACTGAATAATTTTAAATATTTTAAAATTTTAACATTTTGAATGTGACTTCGTTACAAGAAAATTTTGAAAAAAATAAAATATTTATTTAATATATTTATTTTAAATTTATACATTATTTGAAAGATTTTCATAGTTAGCTCGTAATTAACTACTATCCCATTTTCATACTAATTTATAAGTTAGCTCCTAACTAACTATTATCGTTGAGATTTTAATTTGCTTTTAAAGTAAAGATATCTTGTAAGAATTCTAACAATTCATAAAATTCATTATTTAAAACTTAAATAAAGTTTAAATATTAAAGTATTTTAATAAATAAAAGATAATTTTAGTAGAGTTATTCAAAATATAATCTCTCTTTGTAAGGATTTAAAAGTTTATATATCCTTAAAATGTAACTAAATAATCATCAAGTAACTATTCTGATATAACTTCATCACTAACTTAAGGTATATGTTCTCGTGTGTCAACACCATCTACTTTCGTATAATATACTATCATCACAGGCAAGAAAAAATAAATACAAACAATCACACAAGAAGGGTAAACCGACTATATAAAATATGCTTAAAATAAACATTATAATATTTATAATTATAAATAAAGTCATCTTTCAACATTTTATAAACATTGACTTTACTTTTAGAAAACTTGTGCATAGAATTAGACTAGAAGTTGATTTCTCAAATCTTAAGAACTTAATTTGAATATAGAAGATTACAACCGCTTGCAAGGATAACTCAACCTGCAACATACAGTTCTAATCAATGATATAAACCTATCCTAAGGATCAAAACAAACAAGGATCATTTTTAATGTCTCTAAGACTACATACAAGAAAATACGTAATTTTTACCTACTTTTCTACGAAAAGCCTAAATCGCTTAAGAACATGAAAAATTTAGTCCTTACCTAAACAAGAATGATGACCGAGAGAGTAGAAAGAACATAGGCTTGGTAGGAGAGATGAAGAGAGAGTGGTTTTTGTTAAAATAATTTTCTGAATCCTTATAAAATAGTTAATAAATTAATTATAAAAATATAAAACTAGATTAGGAAAACATAATTATGTAATATTTTTTAATTTTTTAAATAATTAAATTTTATTTAACTTTTTAATCCTTCTATTTATTTTTTAAATGTTATATATATATATATATATATATATATATATTTTTTTTTTTTTTTTT
>Ga0209700_101771_pt1 | contig 44867 bp, 14 predicted proteins | sample SiratroredBW_FD_187528 | JGI IMG/M metagenome (GOLD analysis project Ga0209700, IMG submission 187528) | Root nodule microbial communities of legume samples collected from California, USA - Siratro red BW (SPAdes) (version 2) | ecosystem: Host-associated > Plants > Roots > Nodule | place: USA... | reverse complement strand
ATATATATATATATATATATATATATATATATATATATTAAAAATCATATTTTGTAAGAAAATAAGTTTTTTTTAATGAAATTTAGTTTAAAGTTTGTAAATTCTTACTAAATATTTATAAAATAATTTCATAAAATATAAAAAGTTCTAGTATCTTAAATATTTTTCTCCATTTGATGAAGATTGTATGCCCTGCTTTCAACTTGCTTTGTTGAAATAGTATGTTCATCAATGATTTAATATGTGTTGTTGTTTTGGGTTTGATCGGTAAACATTTGAACTTGAGAAGTTTAAACCTTTAGTTTTTATCCCAAACTTAGAAATTGTAAAAACTTGAACCTTGAATCACTTGAACCCTTAGACGTGACCATGAAACTTATGGAGAGTAACAAACGCGAACCGAAGCATGACTTGAAATCCCTAATTGAGGGTTATAGAGTTTAAGTGGGGATTTAAGCCTTAGAATCTAATAAAAATGAAATTTTTACCAAAAAAAATGCTTGGAAGGAATTAATACACCTTATTTTAGTAGGTTATTGAGCTTATATTTAAGTAATACAAAGTAATTAATCCTCACTAACGTAGGAAAATATTTTCATAAAAGGGGCTTAATTTAGATTGATCTACCTAAACAATTTGATAATCAAGTTAAAAAGGGGTAACATAGTAATTTAAATTTATATGATTAATATTACAGCAAAATAAATCAATTTCTTGATAAATTAATTATCTATGTTAGACTTCGTATTTTTATGATTTTTCGAATTAATGAGTTAAATATAAGGTTTAATGAAATTCAACATGAGAGAAAAAATATATTTTAAAACTATTTAAATTAATTTAATAATTAATTATGTTAATTATTCTCATAAATAAACTAATTAAATCCATAATTGAAATGATCTTCAATTTTAAAGTTAGTTTTGATTCATTTAAAATATTTAATTATTAAAATAATTAAGTTCTAGGGATAAAATTGTTTTTTTCACCAAAAAGAATGTCCTCCGAAAATTCTAAAGAAATCCTAGTACAAGTATTACATAGTATTAGACTTGTATAAAAATTTCAGTCAAAAGAATGTAAGAATCACTATATATATAAAAAAAATTAAGTTTAATAAAACATATTTAAAAAAGTATTGGTATAGTTGTCAAGATCAATCCAAGCTCACCACCTTGTAAATGAGCTCGCAAGATTCACTTAATATTTAATTTTGATTTCACCACCATATAATGGGAATTATAGGTACTGATCCACCTAAAAATAAAATAATTATTTTTAAAATAAAAAACTTATTTTTTTCCAAACTATTTTATATATTTAATAAAATATAATACATAAAATTAAAAATTAAATATTTCATATAATTCATAATAAATAAAAAATTAAAATATTACATCAATTCCTTCTTCGATTTTCATCAATTCCAAAATTTTTCACTTTTAACATTATATTTATTTATCAATTTTAAGTTTTCATATAACTTATAATAAACAATAAATTAAAAATTAAACTTTTTATTTAATATTATTTTCATATTAGGTAGATTTTTTAAGTGTGTTGATAGGCCCATCTAATCTATTATTAGTAAACTTTATCTTATTTTTTTTGGTCTGATCAGTCTCAAATTTATGGTGGCTCAAATTAATTCATAAAATTTCAACCTGATTTGACAACCTTGCGTATTTAAACAAAAATTAAAATTTTTAAACTATTTTTTACCTAGTAATAGCCTTAAATATCCTAATTAAAGCTTAACTGAGCTTACTATATATAATTGATTTATATTTTTAAGTAAAATCAGAAGGATTAATTCTTCATAAGATCTAATTGTGTTCAAAAAAGGAAAAAAAATGCAAATAAATTTCTAAAATGTTTAAATTCAAGGCAGACAATAAATACGATTTGTTTATATATTTAAAACCTTGCTTAGAGATCCATGTTATGCAGTACAGTTAATGGGACCCTTGACACTCAATTGGGCTGTAAATTAATGTGATGAAATTCGAGCACATAGTTGTTGGTTATTTCTCAGACTTATGATATAACCCTACACCAGAAATACCTTTTTGGTGGCAAAAAAAAAATAATATTATATATATATATATATATATATATATATATATATATATATATATATATATATATATATATATATACATATATATTATGAACTTTATAGACTTTATCACGTTAAATATGGATTTCACATTTTGATAATTTCATCACTCAATAAAATTGCATATTGATGTTTTACATGTCTATATTCAATAAAATTTGGATAAGCAAAATAACACTAGTAGATGAATGCATTTCCTATCACATTAAATTGTGAAAATCACACAGGGAATGTATCCAATAAATAGCTATGGCAAAATAAAAAAGTTATAATAAAAAAGGAATTTAAAAGAACATTTAATTAAACTTAGATATACAATTATTATTATTATATAAAAATACTTAATGTACCATCTCTATACATGAATTTAAACAAATGCAACAGAAAAAATATGGTCTTATGTTTCAAAGATTAGAAAATTATCTACCATGTCTCTTTTAAAGACTTTTATACATAGAATATGTCTTGAATAAAAAAAAAACACACAAAAACTTATAATATTAACGGAACTTACAATTTAAATATAAAGTTGAAATTTAATATGTACAAACTTAGCTGGTAGTAGAATATTATTTTGTATTCTTTAAATATATAGAAGAGTAAGCCTAATATAGTATATATAGTAAAATGCAACACTAAAATAAGTAAACTTGTGATATTTTAGATCATCTTTTTTGTAAATAATTATCTTAATTAAGAGTAATTGTGTCTCAAATAATAGCTAATTTTAGTTAAGAGTAATTATGTTTCAAAGAATACCGAATATCAAGTAAAAGTGATTGTATTGCAAACAATATTTCATTTTAGTCAAAAATGACTATGGTCTAGAGAATACTAATCAAATGAATTATTATAAACAAGTATTCTTTATGTCATTCTTGATTTGCAAACATTATTTGCGTCGTTTTTATCAATATTTTATTAACTTAAAAATGAAATAACCAGGTATTATTCACCACTAAGTCACTCATTACTTTAGATAATAGAAGATACTTAATAAATATTACAAATCATAGAATGAAGATATAATAAAATATAATATCAAGTTAAGTTTCTTTTACAATGGATGATGAGAAACTTGAATACTTATATTTTAGTTTTCAACACTCAAAATATTAAGAGTTTTCTAAGTTTAAGATTATTTGTATAGCCTTTTTATATATAATGTATGTTTTTCTCTTCAAAACATTATTGATTATTCTAATCATTATGACATGTTCAAAATTTATTCTAAATCAATTAAACTCTCTTGCTTCAAGATGCCTTTTTTTTTTGTCAACGTAGAACAATTTTATAAAATTTTTAACTAAGTTTTTTACACAAGTTATTCTTTTCCTATTTTGTGCTTTTATTTTCTATTAAGATGATGTTTATAGCTTTTATGGTATCATTCTTATGATAGTTTGACTTTGGACTAATATGTTAATTTGTTTTGATAAAAAACAAGTGACAACAACTAATAATATAACTTCGAAATTATAATGTTGGAAATTAAGTCATTAAAAAACCTTTGAAGATGTATCAAATTTTTTAAAAGACAAAAACTTTTATGTTTTTCACAAGTTTTGGATGCAAATTAAATGTGTTAAATATAAGTGTCTTTGCAAATATCTCAATGATTGATGAAATTAGATAGAGAAAAAAATGTAAATCTCGTACCCACAAGACTAAAATCAAACCCACTAGTTTGATAAATTGAATTAAAAACTAGACCTTTAATTGATTTGATCATATTATGCAAACAAAAGTATAATTAAGACATTATCAACTTGATAGTAAATCTCAAACCCAATTCCTTGAATTATAAACATTCTTTCAACCACCAAAATAATATAAACTATCTAATATTATATAAATCAATATATAATTTTTATGTATTTAATATATATAATGTTTCAATTATTAAGTGATGTTGAATATCTTATGACGTTTAGAGATATAATTAAAATAAAATATATGAATAGATGTAAATATCATCTTAAAGATTGATTTTGTAAAATTAAATAAAAAAAAAATATGTTAAAGATGTTATACAAGAGGCGTGTGCATATGCATGCATGGTGGTGGCTTTTATGATTGATTCAAAGTTGTTATGTTTTTGTTTGTGTGAGGACATCACTGCCGTCACCGACACATAATGAGTGGACGGTCAGATTGTTGGGCTTTTAAGTGTTTTTGTATTGCAAAAGAAACAACATGCAATTGTGGTCCAACTCACCTTTTCCCCTTTAAGCTCCACATTTTCACTCTCTTTCTCCTCATTTGTCTCCTCTCTCTTCAACCATTCTTGCACATTTTTTACTGCCACAAACCTAAATTTTATCACTTAATCTTGAGTTGTAAGCTTTTGTTCTTGCTTCAGTTTCTTTAGCAAGCACTGTGCTGCTACTTTTTTCACTAAGCTCTGACTCTGTTTCTTCAAAAGAACTTCTCGTGAAGGTTGTAGAAACCTTTCACTGCCACACCTTGGGAAATCTTGTAGAGCTTCTTCATGACAATATCATGTGGTTCTTCAAGAAATAATGTAGTGTTATCGTCTACAAAATTTATTTTCATGATAGTAATGCTAATAATAAAAACTTAATCCAATATAATGTTATATCAAAAAAAAAAAAATTCAACACTACTCTCCCCCGTTTAAATAGCATTAGTTTAATGATTGAAAACAAACATAATAATAACAAGCTATTAGTGTTGCAAAGTATATTCCGAGGGATCCATAAATCATATAATGTGTTAAAAATATTAGTCACTTGATTAAATAAAACATATCATTTTTAATAAAATTAAGTATCTAGTTTTTTTATAAATATATGCTTACAATTAGAATAATAGTATATAAGAGTTTTATATGTTGTTTCGCCCTAATCTTGAAATTTCAAGATCAACCCTTAAAATTACATATAGTACTTAACTTAACACTAAAATTTCTCTAACAACCCCAAAGTTACAAGGAAACTTTAATTTTTTAACGACTACAAAAATTATGTGTACTTCTCTCCCGAAACATTTTGTCAGATATTTTTTAAACAATTTTGTTCATTAATCATCTTATACTTAACTTGATTCTTTAAGAAAAACTAATGATCATCAACCTTTCCAAAAAAATGATAAATATATTTCATATAAAACATTCAAAATGATTTGCTGACAACCACTTTTTTTTTTCAAACAACACCTTTTAATCATAAAATATCATATGCAAATAATAATAATAATAATAAGTATAAATAAAATTTAGAATAAAAAATAATAATATATCTGTGTATACAGTATGATTATAAAATGATAAGGGTATCAACTACTCATAAAACATTCCGAAGTGAAAAATTATTGACGAGTTCTTCCTCCTCATCCTGCTCTCATTTTGTTTTGGAAATGACAACCGGATGGCATCCCCATCCGGTTAACATTTTGAAAAAATATATACCGGATGGGGTGTCATCCAGTTGTCATTTCCAAAACAAAATGAGAATCGGATGACCTCCTCATCCGGTTCACAAATTTACAAACCGGATCATTACAAGAAAAACTCAATTTACCCACAGATTATTATCCATGAATCTGTATGAATAGATAAATTCAGCATTACTCACGGATTATTACCTACAGATTTGTATCTGTAGACATTACCTACGAATTTAAGTCCGTAGGTATTATCCACGGACATAGATTCGTAGATATTACTCACGGACACAGATCCGTAGGTATTACCCACGGATATTGATCTATACGTATTATCCACGAACTATTTCTGTAGGTATATCTATAGACCTATATCCGTGGATAATACCTACGGATCTATGTCCGTGGGTAATACTTAAAAACTTATATTTATGGATAAAACTACTGTTACCTCTTGTTAACGATGTTCATATTGATTTATTAATAATAACATTAGTAAAGGTGAATATTATTAACAATATTAATATTTTTATTGATATTATTAATATTATAACAAATATTATTGGTAGTTTTAACACTTTTATTACTATTATTATTATTATTATTATTATTATTTTTAAATTTGTATTATTATTATTATCATTAGTATTATTAATAATAATAATAATATTATTATTATTATTATTATTAATATTATTATTATTAATATTAATAATATTATTAATATTATTGTTAATATTATTGTTTTTATTATTATTTCTAATATTGTTAGTTATAACATTATTAAAATTATAATTATTATTATTATCAGTATTATATTTTTGTTTTTACTATTTTTAAAGTTTTTAATATTATTAATATTTATAAAAAAATATTATTAATGTTATTGATAACATTATTATTATTATTATTTATATTAACATTATTATTATATGTTTTTTAATATATGGAATATTATTAATACTTCTATTTATATTATTTATATTTACGTTAATAATATTTTTAATATTACTATATTATTATCAACATTATTTATATTTATATGAAAAATAGTTTTAATATTATTAATATCAGTTATATTAAAAATATTTGTGATATTATTATTATTATTATAATAGTTAATAATAATATTATCAATAATGTTATTATTATTAATGTTAACATTAATATTCTTATTCTAATATTATTATTATTAATGTTATATTTATTACCCGTATTAATATTATTAATAATATTAGTATTTTAAATTTTATTAATTTATTATTGTTATTATGAATCTTATTAATATTATTTTTATCAATATTATTATTGGTATTATTTATATTATTGTTAATATTATTATTATCGTTTTTAATAAAAATCATAATAATAAGAATAATAAAAATATTATTAATGATAATAATAATATTATTATTATTAATAATATTAACAATCATAATCATAAATATATTCATAATAAGAATAATAATAATCATAATATTATTATATTGCTTGTTTGGCACAATGGTAAAATGTTTCCTTCAACATTCAAAGATCCTGGATTCAATCTATAGTATTTTGGGCATTTCAACGAAATTACTTTTTGAATTAAATTTTTGTATGGAAATGCGGGAAATAGATATAGGAGTGGAGGAAGAATTGGTCAAAATTATTTTGTAAAGTTAATAAACCATGCCCTAACTTGGTAAAGGAAGAAAAGTTATTTAAAAAGAAAAAAGGAGATAGTGAGAGCCCAATTTGGGTTGAAGCATGGGCCTTGTTACATGCTGATCTGCACAACAATTAAGTCTGAACGAGGCTTTTACTTCCCGCACCACCATTTTTTAACCTGTTTGAATCTGTACCATAATTTTTAAAATGACTATTTTACCCTTTTTTAAATGATTTATGGATTACTTGTTCTCGAAATTTTTACAGAACATATCTTTCAAAATTGGTTAAATACATTCTAAACCAGGTTTTCTGGAATAAAAGATTTCCAGAACAAAATTTATAAAATAAATTTTCAAAAATACATAAAACACATTAATAAAATGCTTTTTAGAATGAGATTTTTTTTTGCTTTTCTTCTAACTGCAGCATTCTTCATCTATAGCAGTGATGGGGTGCAGTGAGGGAGAAGCTGATCGAACAGTTTGGTTACTTCACCCAATTACAGAAATGCAAGTTCAAAAGTTGGGGATGTAGGAAGTAATTTCCTCTGAACAATTAATAGATTCTTCATAGCTGCTGTACCCAACCGATTAAGAAAACATTAAAAGAAATATTGAGGCATGGCCCAAAACATGAACCATGTGAATCTAAGGAGTTGGTGTTGAAAATAATAGTCCAAGAAAAGGGAAGTTACATGGAATGGTTTCCTTCTATGGCTCACGTTAATGTTCAAGCAAGTTATATTCACACTATGTTTCATAGCCAAAAATGTCAAAAAGAAAAAAAAAAATGAGCACTAGAAGAGAAGGTGAAGAAACACGACAATATGCAGTGCTGAAAAGGGACCCAATGACATTTATTCAATTTCAAGCATAGCTTGGTGAATATGCTTTAATGGGAGCACAAAGGAAGTTCTTTTAACTTATACATGAGAGCCGTGGACAAAGTGAATTCATCTTGTATGAAATTTAATTTTTTGTGTACACCATATCATTTTTAGAATCTTATGATAATTTTTTATAAGAGTTTCATTAGTCCTCACTTTAATAATATTTTTCTGTATTTATTTGAAAATTTACTTCCAAGTAAAAAAAAATAAAAATAAAATATATATATATATATCACCATAATATATTTTTCTGTATTCTTAGTGTATTAGCATGTTCCAATAGAATAATTTTATGAAACTAAACCTCTTATAATCTTGAGTATCACCGTACGATAAAAATATTCTAAATTTTAAATCGATATGATAACTTGGATGGATTTGGGGTGAATTCTTATTGAAATTCAAAATCACTCAATAAGCTAAACAATTTATCAACTTAGCGTTAAGTCCGAGTGGTGTATGTTTAAGCTAGATCTCAAATTTAAACTTTATAGAAAAAAAAAATAGATAGAAAAACTCAACTAAAGGAGAGACCAGCCAGATTCCAGGACCAACATTAATCATTATCAAAACCACTCAGTATCAAATCAATAACATTGTCATTAAAAAACTGAAACTATCAGTCAAATGATTTGGATATTAACGTGATTGTTTCCTATTATCATGTATTATCATAATGTAATAAAAGAACTTTTCTAAATTTTCCATCATCCCTATGGTAAATTCCATTTCCTATTTCCAAATAATATAAATTATCATATTAAATACAATGCAACAATTTAAGTTCTGAAGAGAAAATTGTAGCCATTAAAATGCCACCTGTTCATGAAAAAATTTGCAGAGGTGCCAGTATTATAGTTTTGAACGGAAATGAAACTCTCAAACCTTGACACGTGTATAGCTATTGATAAGATTGTCTTCTTAATTCACCGTTAGCACCGAGTGGCTTAGAGCCTCTGATGTGACACCAATGAGATAAGAGTGAAGCTATGATAATAACTATTAAGCATAATAGCCAAAAACTATATTTTAGTTTCTAATCTAACAATGCAAGTACCTTCTATAGCCCAAAAACATGTGGCTAAGACAGTGTTATCAACAAATAGTTCATGCTTTTATTTATCTTAAAACAATTAACTCTTCAACCATTTCTTTATCTACCTAGATTAGTACAGCACAATATAATTGAATAGAAAATAGAGTACAAAATGCATTGCATGGAGGTGGTAAAAGTGATTCTGAAGTGAAGACAAGATAATTTAGCCAAGCCCATTTGCTACGTCAATCCAACTTTCTTGATCAGATTTACAAAAACAAGAGCCATAAAATAAATGTATTACAAAATGCTATAAATATAATATTATAATAGGGTGGACTATTCATAGAGCTATGGCGTGTAACAAGATTTAATTGAATATTAGAAGTGGAACGTGGTGAAGATGAAGCCACCTTATATTTGAGGTCTTGTCTTGTGCAGAATTAAACAGAGGGGAAGTACTTGTTTAGGTTGAAAGGCAGTGAATAGAACTCCTCACTTCTTGTGTCACCCTTGAAGGACTTGTACTTGTCCCACCAATGTTTCCCTCTGTCCTTCCTAATGCTTGCTTCTCTCTTAAATAAAGTGTTGTCTAGAAAATATGCCACAACACCCGCAACAAATGGTTTTGATTGGAATGGCACGTTGATAATATCATTGAACTGTCATATGCATAAAAATGTCATTGTAAGTAAACTCAACAAAAACTAATAACAAATCCTTCAAACATTGTTCTCTCTCTCTCTTAGTGTTCCTAAAGTCTAAATAATTATATAAACAACCACTTAAGTGTTAGAAATCATGTGTTGAAAAGCTCTTCAAATTAACCCCTAAATGTTATTAAATTATGTAAAAACTTGGGAGAGCAATTTAGTTTATTCTATTATATTATTATATACATCTTATCCATACCCATCTTGCGCCTGTGTGGACTGGACCAAAACCATTAATGGCTGTGTACTCATTGAAGTACTGTGGCACAGACAAGCCCAAGAAGATAGAGAAGCCTAAAATGAATTTTGTTCTAAAACTGTTGAGGTTGCAGAACTGAAGAAAACTGAGACCACCAGCACCTACAAATGATGAGCAAAAGTGGAACATGACATTACATGTGATGTTTCTTGTGGGGTCATGATAAATAAATTTACGAGCATGTTTTGAAGAATCAAACATACCAACATAAGCAAAGAACAAGCAGTAGAGGGCAGCAATAATGGGAGGCGGGATGGAGGCAAAAACTGCTCCAAATTTTCCTACAAAGTACAAGAAAATGAGCCAGTGTTGAAAGGGAAGAAAATGTACTAGGATAAGGTAAAGTAGATATTTGAATCACAAAAATCATGTTTCATCAACTCACCGAGAATTGAAAAGAAAATCATAAATCCAGCAGATATTTGTACAACTCTTCTACTTCCGACTCGTGTCAAAGCCAAAAGACCTGCATTTTCTCTGTAGGGAAACCAACAAAACTCTTTTCATCAACGAGAAAGTTTTCTTTCCTAGTAAGGTAAAGAAGATACAAACAGCACAATTTCAATCTTACACGGACACAGAGGATCCATTGACTGTTCCAAACAATCCTGATAACAGAATGCCAACTCCCTGGGAGCATAAATAAGATGCATGAGGAATTATACTCCAGAGTGTACTTACATGTTTTAAGTAAAAGCCATTTTTGTACCTGCCAACCAATACCCCTGCTGAGAATAGATGGTGGTAATGGTGTTGCACTTGCATACCTATAAACAGCAATGAAAGCTCCACTGGACTGTTTGTGACAAATGAAACAAGTATTAGCAAATAATTTAATCCAAGTATGTAATTTGGTAACTGCATAACACTGATACTAGACATCATTCAGCTGTTTCCATTGCCCTTCTGGAAAACAAATAAACCATTTATGACAAATGGAAAACTACTAAAAATTTTTTCATGATAAAAACCTAATTCCATTACCAGAAGTTTTCAAAACTCACAAATGATATTACTATATAACAGTTATCAGTATTTTTAAAAGGATAATTTCTTTATAGGTCAAGTGGCCCAGAGGGATGTAAGATGTAAGAATTATATGTTGTTTTGTATGTGTCCAACAGTAATGCCACAAGATCCAAAGAAAATAATGAATCTGGAATATAACTGAATAGCTGTTGTTGTGTAAGAAAGAAAATCAATTAATAGAAAAAGGTATGCTTTGATGAGAAAATCTAATGAAAGAAATTACCTCTACAAGAGAAACAAAAGCTGCCATCATCATGGCAAAGGCTTCACCTGCATCAAAGGAAGGTGCTCCCCATTGAAAGGGATACGGAATTCTTATCCTGCAAACTCAAAATCCATGCCAAATTTTCAATAAGTTTCAACTCACAAGGCTAAGCCTAGTAGATTCCTACCAATTTACCAAATAAAAAATACAATGTCTCAAGGATTCAATTGAATGACTTCAATTATCAATATGTTTATGATACAAGATCCATAATAGTGATAAATATTAAAAGATATTAAGACTGATGCATGCAACAAGTATGCAGTTCAGTGTATCATCTAAAAGGTATCCCCTCACTTACTCAAAATATTAAACTGAAATCGAAATAGTAAAAATATGAGATAGGTGAAACTTCTGAAATAATAAATATAATTTAGCCTCATTTTGTAATGAACACACAGAATATAATTTAGCAAGCTTTAACTTAGTCCCTAAATAAAGTTTTTAATTGCGACCCTATCACAACCAGTTGCCAATAATGTAATTTTGAATCCATCTTGCCACAGTGGATTAGATAGTGGCCAAAACAATCCATCCCTAACACATCTACAACAATCCCCGTAACACACTCACGTGACTGTGTTTCTTAAACAAGAAATGATTAAGTTGGCCACCCTCTAGTTCACAAATGCAACATTAGTTATCACATCAGTAATACCAACTGCAACCTGGGTAAATGCCAGATAGTTTAGATTCATGGTAGGGAACCAATTGAAGTTTTTCGACTATACGATTAATTTTAGGACATAGTCAAATTATAGCAGTCAACACAACTTTCACAGAAAAAAAAAATGCCCTTAACAGTCAAAATTCAACGAAATCACACAACTAACCAAGGAGCAGCATCTATAAGTCCAGCACGATCAGTGCGGCAGGAAATCTGAGTTTTAGGTGGAGCATCGTTATAGGCCCCTCCAACAGTAAGTAGATGAGCATATATCCACACAATTACAACTGTAAATATCACAGCAAATCGGTCGAAGATATTTTTCCCTGAATGTAGCACGTGAGGCACATACTACATGTGACAAGCAATAACCAGTTACAAACTCAAATTTATAGAAACCATTATGAAAGAAACTAGAAATGTGAAGAAACCAAGACAACAATAATAACTAAGTCGTACAAAGTGAACTTTAAGTCCAAGTCACCTTCACAGAAATTAGGTTTACACTCATCTATATACTTTAATTTGATCATATCTCTACTAAAAAAAGATTAGATATTTGTGATACCATCTTAAAAAGTGAACTTTAAATTTAACTCAACGTCAAAGAAACAGTTTGTAATGTAATTTTTGCCTCCACTTATATATTATAATTTGACCATATATCTAGTAGATGTGTGGGATCGCCATTGCAAAGATCCTAATTTAGAGATATACAAACTTAGAAGACAATATGCATATGCCACTCTGTCTCTACCTGTGAAACGAATACGAGCAATATAAGCTGAGGCAGTCCGATCTCTACACATTTAGCAACCTGCAAAGGAATCAATATTGAACGGTAAATTAATGTAATACATTGAGCATTGTAAATTTGTAGCAGAAGACTTACCCCAGGGAACCCTAACTCATACAGCCCAAAACCAACAAGAGATACCAAAGGAACTGCAGAAAGTGGACTTAAGAACCTGAAGAAACAATTTAACTCACATAAGATGAGAATATTATAGCCAATCACAAGATATCAACCAATTCTTTCATTTATTTTGGCTTTTGTGCTAGTTAATCCAAATCCAATTAAACAAATCACATGAGCTATAATACCCACTTCAAAGATCAACTTAGTTTGTTGGAAAAAGTGGCAAATAAGCATACATAGCAAACACATTATACGGCTTACAGTTTAGTTTAGACAGAAAAAACATGACGCACTAAGTAAGGACTTTGGCCAACCTTGCAACATTCCGCCAAAGACCACTGAAGCCCAGTACTATTTGAAGAGTAGAAGCAACAATAAGAGCACCCTGGATTGATCTCATTATCCTCTTGAATTTCTGATAGATAACAAAAACAGGGGAAATGGTGATCAAAAAAATTCCAATCAAATAAGCACAAAATATAATGTTTAATGGTAGCTCTTGAATCAAATTCATACTCTTCTATTTTCAACTCAATTAAGTACATAAAAAATCGATATACAATATGATTACATATATGATAATCTCCATTTAGGTTAAGTGTAATTGATTGCAATGTAAAATATATAACAAGAATATCAACCATGCATAATTTAGTACATAGTTAGATTTGTGCTGATAACAAGACCTCTGAAGGATCTGGTTCACCACTGAATCGGCTGGCGAGGATAATAGAGATTGTGGTTGGAACAAAGGTGTAAGACCCTCCGATAACTGCAGGCAGTCGAGTTCCAAACATTGTTTGCAACAACGTGTTGATACCAGCAACAAAAAGTAAAGTTCCAATGACTCTTGCCTTCTCATCCTGAAAAATTGAATTGCTATTTTGTAATAATTTTGGCTAGGAGGAAGAAGCATTTTCAATAACACAACATTCCCTATCAAGTTATTCACAACTGCTTTAAATATATTTAATCTGGAGCTGCTTACATTGCCACCTCCCATCTGGGGAACAAGAGCAGTGGGAATCAACACAGTTGTGCCGAGCATCACAAGAAAATGTTGAAAACCAAGAAGTATGGCCTCAGCTGCATCACAATGACCCAAAATTTCTAGTCAAAATAAAGAAGAAATACAGTAGCAAAGTAAACCTCAACTAAAAAAGGAGCCAGGAAGATTCTTAAAATTTTATACACAAACTACAAATGATCAAAAAGAATATGCCATTAAAGTGGGCCAAATATTCCACATACTTAAAATCCATTAACCACATTGTTCAATACTGGCTGTGTGGAATGCCCCCAAAATCCAATAATATGAATAACAGTTTTTTCAAAGCTACTAAAACATTTCAAAAGTATTAAACTAGTGGGGCAAATTTGGAAGTAGCAACCAAATTGTTCCCAGAGCACCAAATCTGGATCTGGAAATAACAGAAAAAGGCCGTTGGTTTATATATAAATAATTAAAAGGATTTCAACTAAATTGGAAACAGCACTTCAAATTGTTTCCATTAATATTAAGAGTAAAAAGAAGCCTGAGTTGCCACAGGCATATAAAAGTACAAAACCAGACTCAAACCCCCACAGCAGAAAAGCAGTTCTTTTTCCTGTGTTTTCTCAACCGCTTTGAGATTGACTAGTTTTCTCTCAAAAAACAAAATCCCCAACCTGGGAACTGAAAAGAAGCAATTTTTTATTTTCAATAGCATCATTATTATTTTTCTTCACTTTTGAATCTAGATAAGGTGAACCACTCACGCCATGGAGGAGGACTAGTAATGCAGTAAGAAATATTGGGAAGCTGATCCTTTGGAGGGTGAGGCTGTGGCTCATCTGCTTTAGCTGGAGCTCCTCCTCCTGCCATAACCCTTTTTCCTTCTCTTCCTAACTCTGAACAAGCGAACAAACAACAATAATTAACAAATCTACAACAAGTCCAAATCTAAGAGCAGCCCAGATCCCTCAATGCCACAAAGAAAAAGACCCAGAAGAAGAAAAAACTAAACAAAAAGAAAAAAGGGAGCTTTCTTACAATGACTAAGCCTAGAAAACGAAAAATGCAACAACTAGAGTTGAGCTGAGCTGGGGGCTCCCTTTTGTTAAGAAGTGAAAGTAATGGGCACAATAATTGCACAATTTAAGAAGGAAGTTAGAGTAGAGAGTAAAAAGAAAGCACCTTTTTGAAGTGAAGGAGTAGTGTTATGAAGTCAAAAACAAAATGAAGTGCCCCCACCAGAAAAGAAAGGAGAAAAAGGGGTGAAAAGAGAAGGAAAAGGGAATGCAGACGATCTTTGTTGTGGAGTGTGGAGTAAAGCAGACTCCAATGCTGGGAGAGAAACGATAAAGGTGTACACAGAAATCAGCAGAAAAAAATGAATGAAGATTCTCTTTCTTCTCTAGCTATTTGCTACTACCAAAAAGTAATGTTTCTCTGTCTTTCTCTCACTCCCTGGTAGGCTTGTGTTAAGTTATATGGTACCTATCTTACACACCCTAATTAACTACTTTCCAGCAAATATTGCTCACATTTATTGTTTTGTTTGCTGTTATGAATTTGCTATCCAAGAATGTTTAGGTACCATTCTCGTGTCATGCACACATAGCAACTCCACATATTTTAATACATAAAAACACTATAATATGTTAGGTTCATTACACAACTAGAAGAAGTGAAGTTATTTAGTCTATATATAAAGAGCCTTCTAAAATTTAAATAAGTGTGATGAGACTTTCCACTAATATTTATTTATCATATATGTCGTCAAAAGCAGATTAATCTATTAAAATAAGTAATTTATCAACATAAACCATAAACTCTCCTACCATATTGGAAATATCAAAATAAAATTGTGTAAAACTGCAAGTCAAGTAACCATAAGTGATTTGAGATAAAAGACAGATAGTTTGTATAGTTTTGATATTCTCTAATATAATATGCCTAACAAGAATAGTTCCTCAACTATTAATTTATTAATTTTTTTAATTCTATTGCTTATTTTATAAAAAAAAAAAGTTTGTTTTGTGCAATAGCCAGTATTTAGAAGGTTTAAAAAGACGAGAAAAAAGAGCAAATTACTTGTTTTTAAATAATTATAATATGGTTTTTAATATTATAAAGGATTAAAATTATAAACTTGTCTTAATTTATTATTTCTAAAAATGTCAAATTGCTTATTGAAAAATAAAACCATTAACCTATGTGTTGGATGTACATTGTATACAATTTACGATACTGTTATGTTTGGTTGAGAAAGGAAACCTAGAAAGAAGGAGGTAAAAGAAACGAAATAGAACAAGGGAAAAATAAAATTATTTAATTGAGTAAAAGATAAAATGAAAAATACAATCATGTAATATGAAATAAAATATACACTATTAATGGAAACATTTATATCTTAACACTTTCTTGAACTCTCTCCGTCTCCTTCTCTTTTCAAGTTGGATAGATAAACTTTTTGTGGAACACATTGAAATATTAGTTTTCTTAAAATATAAATAGGAAGGATTCATTCACATGCTTTGTTTCGGTCGCCAATCCCTTTCTCCTCTTTCCTGAAACAATCCTGATGTTAGTGAATTGTCATTTAATCGTCATAATTTGTTTTATTATTTAAAATAAAAATGATTTGTATAAAATGAAATCAAATTGATTTAACTTTTTGTAGTTTTCTTATTATTTCATCTACTTCTTTTATAACAAATAAAAGGTTTGATTTATTTTATCATATTATTTCACTTTTATCATTATACGTTATTTTATTATATTTGTTATTAAATGTCAAAACATAATTTTTATTGACCATTGTCTTAAACGATAGAAGGAGATGTGAAATTCGAATTTTAATCACTTATCACGTTATTAATTTTTTTTTTACATGATTTGTTAAATATCTTTTATGTTGTAAGAATCGAATTGGATACAATTTACATTGAAATATAAAACCAATCTTAAATTGAACTGGTCTGAAAACCAGTAAATCATTCAAAACTGGTCAAAACTAGTTTACAGTGAGCGATATAATAAAAAATAATATTTTTAAAACAATTACTATTAAGGTGTTATTTCTGTTTTTTCTTAAAAATAAAAAATAAAATATTTGACAAAATTTTAAGAAACTTATTAATTTTTTTTATAAGCAAAAGAATGCATAGAATAAAAAAAGTAAAAGGGGTGTTTTAATCCTTTTAAAAAAATTAGTTCAAATACGAACTATAACGAAGAATAAAGTCAAACTTTAGTACATGCCTAAACCAATATAAAAATATTTTTCCAAGTTATTATATAATAAAATAATCCAAAACAATTTCGAACTCATGGATAAAATTAAACAACACTATTTGATAAACAAGTATGTAATATAATTGTAATTTGGTTGGAGTCTTCATCTTTTGAATCTTCTTTATTTGTTTGCCCCTATATTATTTTTAACAAATAAATAACTGTAGAGTTCAAACTCTCCCTCTTAAGTTACTATTTTTCCAAATTTACTGTAAGTTAATAAAGTATTTTTAAACATTAAGCAGGTAATTGATGTAATTGATACAAATCTGAGTATGAAAACACTATTCCAGATTTTTTTGCCTTTCAACCAGGTTCATGAATTAATTTGTTCTAGGCACCACACTTCCTAGATATCCATCTTTACTTGATTAAAGATCACCTTATTTCTTATACCCAAATACCCCAAATCAAAGCTAACCACATTCATTTCCATTAAATATTTTGACTTTTAGTTAATTTCATACAGTAAAAATATTGGAAATGAGTCATTAATTAATAATGGTTAACTGAACTCACACACATCCAGCTGTCATACTTAGACCATAATTTTTTGACTAATTTGCACTAAAAAAATAAATGGTTTATGGTTTCATCTTCTTCCTTACATATTTCACATTGTGTATTCCTATTTCTCTCTTAAATAATTCACCTTCGAACAATTCACCCGAAAGCTAGAATTACTCCAAAATTCTTATTAATTTAAAAAATTATGTATTCTTAAACCTAGTATAATGAAATATTTTAATTTTTATGTCGATTTTGAATGTTAAAAAGTTTTCAAAATGTACTACCTTTAGATTTTAGTATTATTAAATTGTGATATTACATTCTTTTCTAATATTATTCTATGTATAATTAAATTATTAGTATTACTTTATAGATATTGATTTAACCAATAAACCTTTAACGGGTTTTTTTTGACCATTTCAATCAATGATCAGATTTCAAAACATATAAAATATTTCAACACCTTATTATTTTATTTAGACTTAATCAATTAGGGGTTTATTGTGAGTAAACATACATTTGGATCTTGAAATGTATAGGAGGTGACATGTAGGTCTTCAAAGAAATTGTATGCTTTCGGATCTCTATAAATTACTTCTTTATACATATTAATCATTCTTTTATGTTAAATTGTTAGTTTTGTTATACTTTTGAACGGACAAAATGAAGTTTTTGGATTTTTTTTTTTTAGTTTTTTCATAGAAGTTTTATTTAGGTGGTCATTTTCATCTTATTATTTTCTTTTTATGTCCTAGTTACAGATTTAAGATTATAAATTCTAAACCATTAATTTTAGTGCTTAGTAAAATAAGAGATGATTAAGAAAGATTAAATAAGTATACCTCAGTTCAATATGAGTACTTCAATTATTTTTAATTTCTCGAGATAAAAATGAGAAAGAGCTTAGTTTCAATAGTTTCGCAAATATAAACAGGAAATTGAAACTCAAGGTGTATGAGAATGGTCAAACCCAACAAATGAAGTAGATTACCGTATGTTTATCTAATTAGATGCGAACAAAATGTTGAAACTACTTGATATAATTGGCCTTGAAAAAGTGAAATGAAACAAATAACACTGAGATGAGAGTTTAGGAATGAAGATGCCAGAGGTAATAGTAAAAACTTAATACTGATTATCTGATTACATAAGAGATTTGGTATAGAATTGATTAAAATGCAATCAAAAGAAACAATTTGATTATAAAGAAACCTAATCAAAGTTACGAAGCCAACCCTTAAGATGCAAGGCACTAAAGGGAACTAATGTGTGGTGAAGAGATTTGATGAAGGCATCGTTTGACCGGGTCTTATTGAATTTAGGAGAAAATGATTTTTGTGAGTTCTTAAACTGTAAGTTTTGAAAGAATTTGTAAGGTTTAAGTTATCTAGAGAAAAGGAAAAATAGGAATTTGTGAAAACAAGTAAAACATAAAAAGGGAAAATTAAATTGCATTTTAAAAATATTTTATAGTTTTTCGCCAATATCATTTGAAGATATGCAATCAGACAATAAGTTTATACTAGTCAAATGAATTGACGAAAATTTTTAAAAAATTAAGTTCGCAAATTTCACCTTCTTAACTTAGTGTAAGAGTTGCAGCGTGCAATGTAATAAGATAATGAATGAAATAAATTACTCAAAATATTTTGACATGGGTTCGCCTAATAGCGTAAACTATGCATAGTTCTCAATGAATTGATTGAATTCCAATAAGCAGACTAACATTACAAAGATATAGACGCGTATTGTTTCATAATGTATACACTCTTGGCTAACTTGTCTAATATTTTTTAATAGCTACCAATTTCTAGCTAAAAAATAAGTACTTTTCAATTACAAGTCACTCTTGGCTAAGACAAAGAAATTGTCTAAGATGTGATCAGAAGATAGAGGTTTGCTCATTCGAGAGGGATTGCATCTTTCAACGTTTACAAAGCTAAACATTCTCTTCTAGTTTGTTGCTAGACGAACACACAGTGTTTTCACAAAACTATTTAGGACATAGAAAAAATATTTGAACATTTTTTCACTTGCAAACTATGACTCTCAATCATTTTACTCTCATCTTTAAATGGTGCATATAAATAGACATTAAAGAAAATGACTATTGCAAATCCTTTTATGACTATTGAACAATTTCAAACTCACTTAAATGTCTTCCTTGTGTTTGATAAACTTAGATATAAGATACATTAAATGCACTTCATGCATGTATTAAATATTTTTCTCTTCTTTAAACAATATCTTGATAGTTTAATGTACTTATCTCTTGTTAAATAGAGTCTATTTATTTGAAATTGTGTAACACAGAAAGTGGTAGAAACTTCAAAGATTGACAACACAGGTATTTAAAAGTTGTTAAAACAGAGAAGTTTAAGCTTAGATTCCAAGAAATCATTAATATATAAAATATATTTTCTTTAAATCCTTCTAGCAAATAAGAAAAACAAATATTTCTTATAACATAAAATAAACATCAAAATATTCTTAAAATATTATTTAACTTAACACTACGTGTGTATTGTTTGAACAAACATATTATTTATTAAACTTAAAATAAAATTATACAATATCATCTTATATAATGTGAGAAACAAAACAATTACATCTTAACATAATATATTATTAAATAACATTTATCTCATCCAAAATAAACATAATCATACTTTTTATACGTTATTATTATCAGTACATAAACAAAATAATAGATGTTGAACTTTTTATTCTAACATAATTAACATATCAAACTAAAAACATGAATCAAAGAAAAAAATATCAATTAACTCAAATATAATAAAAATATATAATTTAAATATAAACAATAACATTTTTTACAAAATGGATTAAAAATGTCTTATTTGACATGTACATTATAGCAGTTAAAACAACTATGATTATAAAATGAAAAAATTGATTTATTCAATAATTATCATATTATAAAATAAATACTGACACTTTTGTAAATCCACCTTAATAAAATCTTTATATTGAATTAGTTTTTCAATACTATATTTTTTAAAAATAAAAAAATGTCAGTCTATTTATTTTGTTTATTAGAAGTAAGTATATCCTTAGAAAAGATATACAAAATAAAAATGATTAGAATATTCTTAGAAAGGGACTGCTAACATGGGTGAAAAAAAGTGAATAATTTGTAAGGGAACTTAGATTTTATTTTCTTTGGGAGGAACAGTACGAGGAAATTGGAGCACCCTATTCCCTAACTTAACGTTACTTGTTAAATTATATTTTTGCAGTCACAAATTATGTTAAAATCAGAATAAAAGATACAAAATATTTACTAATTGATTTAAAACCATATTTTAAAAATAAAAAAATAAACCAACATGATTAAAAAATTTATATGTTCCAAAAGAAACTAAGAGAAAGATTTGACAACCGACAAATGCTCGTACATCTTATCCTTAAAATCGCTGAATGAACGGTGTTGGCTGCCCATTATTATTATTATTATTGACTTCCAACTGGCATTGCCTTTTCATTTTCTCACTCTCTTCTAAAGTTTTTCTTATTGGATTAACCCTCACAGCTTCTACTTCCACACTAATCAAAATTTCTTAATTCACAATAACTTTTACAAATTTGGTGGAAAATGCTATTTTTTGTGTAGCTGAAAATAGATTTTCATCATATTTGATTTTATAGAATAAAAAAAATCAAATTATTCGATATTTAAAAGAAAAAAGTTTCATCCATTTCTCATGCATTTTAAAAATACCAATTCTGAGATAACAAAGTCGATCAGAATTCGTATCTCATCACATTAAACACCGACACAACGAAAGTAGTCACTGAACTGTGTCAGTGCTCTTCTGCAGACTTGTCATAATCTCATCCTTTTGCACTCCTCTAATATTTGATTTCAGAAAATAAATGAAAAAGAGGAAAAAATAGTTTAAATAAAATAATATATAAAATAAAGATATATATATATATATATCAGGGTTTTAAAGCAAATTTAAAAATCCATTCATTAATTCCAGATGTCCAATATATTATTTACAAGATTTTTCTCAAACCATTAATCATGGTTTTTTAATACTTCTTTATAGGTACCAGAGTTTTTATAGCATTCTGAATAAACATATACCCATAAATAATTCTAAAAATTTTATTCTTAATTAATTATATCACGAATAAGTTTTATTTATAAATTTATTTAGCTTTATTTAAGAATTTGTAGGAATTGCAAGAAATTTTTCTTGTAAGAGAAAGTGAATGTGTCTTATAAAATCTCTTGAATGATTTCTTTAAAAATTAATTTCTTTATGCTGTATGGCTTCAAAAGTTGTTAATTCATTTTGCAGTTTTTATTTTTTCATAAAAGAGGAGCATGTGATTCTAATAATTTTCTCATCCAAATACCCTTAACATTTATATGATTACATCTAAAAAAAATTGTTCAATTTGTTTCTCCCATAATGAGAAAATTTAAATGATGAAGTCAAACTCATCCTGGGAATATTTATAAAGTTGGTGTCTAAAGCAACCCATGTTTGAACATTTTCGAAGTCCTACCTGATTAACCGGAATCACATGAGTAACAGCCACCTGTGGTGTATAATATGATTAGCAATATTCTTAATTGGAAATTAATTATGAGAGAATCAACTTAAGAATAGCATGGAGCAAAAGGTTAAAGGAATATGCAGCTTGCTTTTTGGTGCTAATTCTTTGGTTGTTAACATGATGACAAGGGAGTGTGGGATTAAGAAAAGGAGTTAGTGGCATGCTCCTTTTCTAGTTTCTCTCATACAATGATTAGAGCAGGATCACATAAAGATTATGATCTCTATATATGACAATATCACACACCTTGTTAATATTATTGTTATGATGATAAAGTTTAAAGTTAACAAACATCAACATAGGAAAAGGTAGCTCTTCTTTTTAATAAAATTTTGTCAATTATATATAGGATCAAATAAACAAAGGTTCTAACAGAAAGGGAGGGAAATGTAAAAAGATTAAATTATTTTATGATAAATACTAGGAGCAGAATATCCATTTATTTTATTAAATGTAATATATATATATATATATATATATTATTTATTAGATTTAAATCCTTAGTATCTCTCAATAGAATAACTTCTTAGTTTATAAATTATGTTTCGTGATATAAAAACGTTACATGCGAATTTGCACTAAATCAAAGATAGGCTTTTTATTGGAAAACTTGTAACCCAGTACACCAATTTGAAACAAAAAAATTATCGACCTACATTTATTGTCATCGTATTTACCTAATACAACTTTTTAATTTAGAATTCAGGTTTCTGGAATTGAACTCTGAACTTTAGTTTACACCTTCCTTCCGATTGCGTAGTTGTAGTTTAAATTTTTGTTTTTAGTTTTCCTTTTGATTTGAACTTTGTAAGTTGTTAGAGATACGTAGTAGTTTATTAGGGATGCAAGCAGGGCGGATAAGCCTTTCCACGAGAGGGTTGTCTTTTCCCTGCTCTTCAGATATTTTTTACTTTTTTATTAATTAGAAAATTGGTCATACAATATTTTATGAAAATAAAATATTTAAATTATCCAAAAATAATATAGTTGAATACATTATATTTGAAAAATATTGTATTTTAAATGGATAAAATAATTCTCTTCTATTTTCTCTTTTAATTCTTACACATTATGTCTAATTATTTTATTCTAAACTACTTTTTTTAATGAGATTTGTTAGTTTCTTAACTCACAAATTATGTATTATTATATAAGAAGTAAATTGTCAAAATTAAAAAATAAAAGGAGGTAGAAAAATTGGATAAGCTACAAAACCAATATTATTAAGAATTTGATAATGATTAATGAATCAAGGACTAAGTTTCTACAATTTTATTACTTTAACAATATTAGTTATTGGTGTGATTTTCAAAAATATATTATCATTTTTTTGAAATTTAAGGAGTCACATTTTCTTGTTAGTATAACTTTTTTTTCTTTTTTAAGTTGTTCTTAAATTTTTCCTAATAATCTTGATTTCACCATGGTTTTTTGAACTATGATAGGACCTAAGATTAAATTCTCTCCATCATCAAACCAACATATAATGTCTCATAGAGTGTTATATTTATGCTAGAAGGAAAAGTGTTGTTATAAGTGAGTCAAATCAACAAAAGATATAAATGTCAATGGAAGATCTTTGGCTAAGAGACTAACAATTAGAGTAATAACTAGAAGGATACAAGAAGATTGTGTTTCTGCTAAATTATATAGAATAGGAATAAAAAGGCCTGAAGACAGACCAAGTAATTTAGGATATATGGCCAAATAAAGTAGGTATTCATATAGTATAGGATTGTAAACAGATAGAAGAGTCTTGTTAGAGTCTTGTTAGGATTTAAATTGGACTCATCCAAGCACAATAGAAACCTTAGGTTATAGTTATGGACAAAACTAAAGATGTATGCTTCACATTCTTTATATGTTTACATGTGTAAAGTACGAGTGTACAAGTGACAATCGATCCAATCTCTTTTATTCTTCAAGATTCGACCAAAAACTCCTATAAATAAGGACCTCCACTTCTAGTAAATTCACTTGTGAATAAGTATAGTTATTATATTAAAATTACATTTGACTTCTTATTTAGTCATCTAGGAATTTTTTCCTATTTTCAGTTACTCACAAGCGTTTTCCTTACAAGTTTATCAACTCAAATAGTTAAAAGCACAAATTATTATAATACTAAATATTTTTCACAATTCTTCAGCATCCAATATCTCAAGATATATATTTTCATACAAATACACGAACACACGAAAAAATATAACTACATATCTTAAGTTTTAAGTACTATCTCACTTACTTATTATGTTGTTTCTAAGAGTTTGTATAATTTAAGTATGATGCTATAACTATATTAATTTTACAAAGTTGGTTTTCATTTTGTTTAAAAGATAATATAATTATCTATAGTTTTAATATTGATTTTAATATCTAACTCAACATTTAATATGCCTCAAATAAAAAACAACATAGTTTTTTACTTTAATTTTGACAATGTGACATTTGCACAATAAATTAATCACAATTTAAGTTCCATGCATTATTTTTGAACAAAATTAACACCATTATTTAAATAACATATAAGGTTACAACTTTTATGAATATGTTTTCGTAATTGGTTGTAAAACTATGTTTATACGTTATCATGATCTCTAAAAGTAAAATATAATTTCCATTACACATCCAATATGTATGTATCCAAAACCACTCTTTTGTAAGTGAACTTATGATACAACTTCTCTTAATTTTGTCGTCCGGACTTTTTTATGATTATAACTACACCCTCTATGTCAAGTTGAAATTATTACTATAAATTTTAACTTTATTTTTAATCCATTATAATTTTCGGATATATCTAAATGATAAACACATTTTACATAATTAGGATCTTAAGATCTTTATCAATATAATAATAAGATAACATTAAAAATTACATCACAACAAATTAAAAACAATCATAATACTTTAATTACATCTAACAAAGTCCTCCATGGACTTAGGGATTTGCTCCTCTACTTTAATTGGATTCATAATTGTTATCTTTCTTCGTCACTGAAGTTTATAGAAGTAACTTCTAATTATGGTTAAAAAAATGCTCTTTGTTCAACAACATTTTTATCCACGACTGTAAGCTAACCTTCATTAAAGGAGTTTAACTGCTTTTAAAGAAAATTTAATTGTCATTAAAAAGAATCAATCTTGGTTAAGACTCTTTATACAGTAGCTTGTGCACAACTGTGGGTTATACCATGCAAATACATGGGTGCTGTACTAATTTTCTTAAAAGATAAAGGGAAAGAAAGCGCATTAGATAGTTACATGACAGTCTTTTCCCTTTTTGGTGGCCTTTATCAAATATCAAAGTTGAGTGAGAAAGACATGGTAACATGGAATGACATAGTGAATATGCTTTTTCGTATGTGACCAACAACGAAAGTGCACTTGGAGAGACTTGGTACAGTGGTACTTTTGTTTTAAAATTCATTGTTTGTTCTTTCTGCGCTTCTTCTTCATGAAAATATTACATATATGGGTAAAAAGAGAATCAAATGGACCCCTTCCTAAAAAAGATAATCCTTGCTCTAATTTTTAATTTGTATAGTCGTATTAGATGGGCTCTAAAATACCGTTAAGGTTGTAATGGGTTGAAAGGTCATGTACAATTTGAATTCATAAATTAATGACCCAATTCACATGGTTACGTGTTATTCAGTTCTATGTTTGAAATATGAATTTTAAATAATTTATTAAATTAGTTTGTACAAAACTTTTAATTAGTTGAGAACTGAATACTAAAATAATTATTATATATAATAAATGTTTAAAATAGCATTTTGTAATCAATAAATATATTTTAATAGTTTTTAGTAAATAACTAATTTGTATGATGGAAAAAATAAAATACCACCCTAATTTTAAAAAGAAAAAAATGCAGAGAGAGAAAGTATAAGGGGCTGAATTTGAAAGTATGATAACAATAAGCTTCAAATTTTAGATTTCATGTAAACTATTTTCATGTCTGCTACCATTAGTGAGTTGTTGAATGATAGGATAATTGGGCAAGACTACAAATATAAACAATAATTAGACTGATTTTATTTTGTTATGGGCAAACTATAATTTTAATTATGAAAGTGTTAATGTTAGCATCTAAAATTAACAAAAGATTATAATAAATTTATATGTCATGAGTCTCTAAATTAATATTGTTCTTGCAAGAGATCGGTTAACTCTAACAATAACAACGTTTTCGGCTTAAGTCATAATGCAAGGTGAATAAGATTAGAGTTTAAAAATATTTTATGTCTAAAGATGAGATTTCTATTTATAGATATCATGGTGGGTCTTAAGTGTTTGGGTCAAAAGGTCAAGTTCAATATGAGTTTCTCTCTTCATTTCTTTTGAATAAGAAGTTGTTACATGTACTTTGTCAATGACACTTCAATGGGAGTTTTCATGTGTTCTTTATTATATTAATAATATAATTTTGTTTTATGACTAACTGAGATAGACTTCTCAGTCAGCTGACATGATTGGTTCACATAGTCCATGCAAAATGTATTTTAGTTGCGATGACCGATAAGACTTATAATAAAAAAATATTTATGATTATTTTAGTTCATAAAATATGCTGATATTAACATTTAATTTTTATACTATATTAAATTGTCAATATACCTTAAAGATTTAATTTAAATTTTATTAGTTTGAGGAAGTAAAGAAATAACAATATGTCACACTTTTAAATATCAAATTGAAAATTCACTCTCGTGGCTGTGAAATTTCATATTTTATACCACTATTTAGCCCAGATTGTAGCTGGGCGTAAATTATTTTTGTTTAATTTTGTTTACCAATTCCCACATTTGTGGGATTATTCAAGCCAATTCGACATTTTTACATAATTTTGATACGTTTCTTATTTTTATGACGATTGTTATTTTCACTGACACAGAAAAACATGTTTGCTTAAAATCACTTGACTCTGATCGGATAGCTATGTCTACCAAGTTTAAAAGTAGTGTAAAAGGACGAAATTGCGTCTATAATATGGAGTTAGTTTTTTATTTTTCTTATATCATAACTATGAATTAAAAGAGTCGAGTTTAACTCGAGCACGATAAAAATGATTTTGATTATTTTTTTTTAATAAAAGAGTTGCGCATATTAAAGATGAATATAATTTAATCAAATTTTTTATTAATATTAAAATGTATACAATAGAGATAAATTTTTAACTAAAATTGTATAAGACAAATATGATTTTAATTGTTTTATTTTTTATATTGAAATAATGCGGTAAGTACAATTTTATTTTTTAAGAAAAAAAGCAATTAAAATAGTGGTGGTCATGCACCATTTTAGTTTAAAATAAAATAATTAAAGTCGTATTTGTAATGGATAATTCTTTTTTACAAAGATAGGAATCATTTTTATCATAAACTACTTTGATACATTGACAAAAAATTAATCAAATCAAAACCATCTTCAACCTGCACAATTTTGATATGAGAAAAAAATAAATTAAAGTCGTTTTTGTCATACACAATTTATTTTTGTGATTTACAAAATTAGAATTTAAGTCATGTTATGTAAACATGACTTCTGGACTTACCCGTTATTATATATATTTTTTAATTTGTTAAATTAAAATAATATCATTCTACTTTTATTCAACAACATACACAAAAGTTGTAAGTAAATTATCTTTTATTTAAGATTACATAAATCATTAACTGTATATCAATAAAATAATATAATTTATTACAGTTTATGTATATTCCAAAATATTTTTATTAAAGTATATCTCATCATTCATAGATTAATACCAACTCATGAAAAACATGTAAAATTCATCATGAACTTCTTACATGAAGGTAATTAATGCACATACTTTATAATAATTTTATCCATAAAAACTTCATTCAACTTTTTACCACTTTATATCTTAAATTACATTTTCAAGCCATCAATATATAAGATATATTCTTTTCTTGATGAGTTTTATATGTAATATTATAATCTTTAAGAATATGATCTTAGTTATCTTCACCAATACTTATAAAGAGCTACAGATCCACGAAAAACGACATATAAAAATATATTATATAATATACAACACAATGTATATCATACCATGCATATCAACTCCAATCATATGTATAATTATATAATGTCACACCTTCATCATTAATATTTTTGTAATCATATAATAGTGTCACTTAAATGAGTTATTCTTATTTAAGCGACCTTATCTTCCTCAATTGTAAAAGATTACATCACTTAAATAATCTTACAATACTAAAATAATACAATACTAAAATAATACAACTCTAGAGAGAATAATTGGTTATGTTTCTTTCCTGTCGAAAACTTCACCCAATACTTATAAAATATATATAATTATGACTCATTACTATCAGTTAAGTAATATCAACTAAAAAAGAGATTTCATTAACAAATATTAATATATCCGTCCACTATATTTACCTGTTACTGTCAAAATGCATATTTTTAATATGAATTTAGAATATAGACATATTTATATAATCATTCTCGTATTTTTTATTTTAATACCACCATTTTAATTTTTATATATTTACTTTTAATATCTTTTGAAATAGATTTTAAAAATCAACTCTCCCTACTTACTGGCAAGGTGTCTATTAACAAAATCTCTATAAAAATATTGAAAAATAATAATACATCATACACGAATAAACATACTAGTTATAAATAAATTAAACAAATCAAGATCAATTTTATTTTATTTTACGAAGTGAAGTTAGATAACTCGTCTTGCCCTTGTAACAACTTAGAGTATTTACTTTAATATTTGTTATATTTGCATATATCCATCTCCGCATTAGTTATCCACAACAATTTACATGTGTGGATTCAATAAGCAATAAAAATATCAATTTAAACTATTAATTGTTTTTTAACCATCCGAACATAATATTAAGTCCTACAAACACAATCTTAACTCATTTAAATATAAAGTCAAAGTCAATTAACATTCCAACATAATATTTTTTAATTATAAAATATAATCATTCCTAAATGATTTTTCTTTCTAGTTTGTAATATTTTAAACAATGTCGAATTTATATCATTCTTAAATATAATGTTTTTATTTGTTAGGTTTTAGACAATGTCAAATTTAGATAATTTTTTAAATGTAATATTTTAATTTTTAATGTTTTAGGTAATATCAAATTTGGATCATCAAAGTTGTACTATCTCTCCTTTTATGCCAGACCATAAAAATAGCTAATTTTAATTAATATTATCTTGAAATTTTATTTCAAACATACTTATGAATTTAATTAACTTAAGTGGTGCTTAGATGTCATAAAACTACTCCACAATCCAATGAATATTTATGTCAATGAATGAGTTATATTATTAATAGTTCAGTAAATGCATTTACTTTTAGATGAGAAATGAGTATATCTAGAATTAATAGAATTTATTCTTATTTTACTTATGAATAAAGTTAACACATGGATAAAAAATAATATCATCATGTTGACTAATGCTTAGCAAATTGGTTTATACCACATAAGTTTCTTAAATTTTTGAACTTTAACACTAAACCCAAAACACATTTTATGCATGAAACTTTTACAATCTACATGTGGCTGTAGACTTGATAACAATGAAAAAGGCCAAAAATAACTTTGAGACTCTTTATCCGTATTTCACAATTTTATATTTCTATAGCTATAATATATGTCTTAATTATTTTTGAATAAAAAAATCTCTTTTTATGTTCAATATTGATGCTTTTAAATTAATTTTATTAAAATCACATGTCTCATATCCTATTGGTGTTAATTATTTGAACATGGAAATATTGCAAAGCTTAAGAAAAAAAGTATTGAATAGTGTGGCACGTGTTAAGGAAAATTAATGTCATATCGTGTCGGTGAAAATTTTCTCTTATGCCATTCATGCATCCTTGTTCCAATTTAGACCAATCATGTACATTAATATATTATCATGGTATCACTTCTTTTCAAAAAAATTTCTTACAAAATCTTTTTTTTTTACTTTAGCATAAGATTGTTATAAGTAATAAAAAATAAATTTTGATCTTTATAAAAATTTAATTGTATATATGATCAATCCTCTACAATTAAATAATTTTGTTTCGTAAGTACTGTGCTATTTAATTACTAATTTTTTCAAGTGTCCATCAATAATGATTACTTCTTTGCTTAAAATATTAATTATAAGGTTTAAAACAAACTTCGACTATCCTAATAAAAATAATAATATTTTTTTGTTAATAATTAGGTCGGACCAAAATTACACCTTAACTATAAGAGCTAAAAGTAAATTTAAGTCTAAATTTTATATTTAGATCTAGCTGAATCTTATAAAATTTTTTGGTTAAATAAAAGTTACTTCTTACTAATATACTTGATTGCGTGCTCAAATTTTTCACCAAAACAAAAAAGTAACATATTTATACGAAACAATTGTGTATAAAAAAATATATATTCTATAATGACGAATAATTAATTGAATTAATCAGAGTTCACACTACATATAAAATTGAAAATATCTAACTATATTTAATATTAGTTACTAATTAAGTTAAAACTATTTGATGTAAAGATGGTACAATGTATTTGATGATAAAGGACGAAGTTATGATTATTCAAAAAGAAGAAAGTTGTTGAATTAATTAATGAATGAATTAAAAAGCTAACTGAGGCAGGTTTCATTGAGTATTATTATTAAGAGGAAAGTTAGGAGAGTGAATGGTGTAGGTTTAGAAGAAATTAGCCATTGGTGATTTGAAAGGCAATGAAACATTGAGGTCTAAAATAAGAACACAGTAATGTGGGTGTCCTTGCAGTGGTAAATTCTTATGGCACATGATTGTTTCAATTATGTGATATTGAAAGATTAGTTGAAGATATTGATTGGTCCCCGACAGCTATTAGATAAAGGAAATAAGGACATAAATAAATAAATAAATTTGAAGACATTAGAAAATTGAGCTGCCTAACCTTGTCCTTTTCATAAACATATTTATATCTGTCCTTATCAACTTTCTCTTCCACTTTAAGGCATGTCCAAATCATATGGGTGTGGATCATTACATTCTTGTCATGGCCACAAACATGGGTATTAATAGGATAAAGTTGTTGGATTTACCAAACCTTAACATAAACATCCATCTTTATAACACAAACTTTAATTCTATTTTATTTTTTTAACCTTTTCAATATAGTAATCACCAATTTAAATAGTAATACTACAATGCAAAAAAAAAAAAAAACCCTTTTTAAAAGTGTAAAAATGGTTTTTTTTAACATTTAAATTACACTTTAGGTTGATGGTAGATAATTTATATTGCAATGAAAATTATTTTTAACTATTATATAATTTATTTCTTAAATATTAAAAATTAGTTTAAAAATTAAAAGGGATATATTGAGAGAGATAAGTGATTAAGAAATTCAAAATTACAATTGAAGATAAAAGAGTAGTTCGAGATAGTTAAGAAATATTTTTTTACATAATTATTTTTTAGGGGATTTTTAATTACTTGTTAAATCAAATTAAAATTAAAGATTATATTCTAAATAAAAATAAATAAATATTCAATATTTTAATGTTAGGGTAAAATATGTGTCTTTAGAGATTGATAAAACTTTTATATATTTGTTTTTTCAATGTTCTAATAGTAATAGCTTCTAAAAATACTTTCTTTAGATGTGACACCATTTTATACTTTGATAAGAACATTTTTGCTGAATAACATGCATAAAGTAACCACATGAACTTAAATTACACAATTAAAAAGAGCAAGAACAACAAGGTCTTTTTAAGAAGATAGAAGGATAAAAAAATGTTAATAAAATTTTAATGACAACAAGAACAATAAAAGTATACATAATTAAAAAAAATGGTGGTGTAATGGAAGTGACCATGGTATCCAAGGACAAATGACTCACAACATAAAGGGTAATCAAAATGGTGGTGATGATGAAGCAAGGGAATCAAGACAAGTGACATAGTGACATGGCACAACATAGGGGTTGCCATCACTTTCACTAGGGTTACCCATATAAACTCATATACACCTTCTCCATTGCAAGAATCACTAACACTATGACCTCACAGCATTGGAAACAGGAGATATATATGGTTGTTGGTGCCTCCTTTTCTTTCACAAGCACACACACACTCTCTCTCTCTCTCTCTCTTCTCTAATGCTCACCATGTGCTGAGGAAGAACAAATTAACACAATTGATGTGTTTTGCTGTGGCTACATTGCAAGTGTCTAAACTGTTCTAAGCCATAATGTCAACCCGACCATTATTCCCAACCAACAGGATCACCCATTTTTCTATTTCTTCTTCTTTTAAATGTTTTATCTTTCCCATTAATCAACCACATTGCCCAACATTGACGTAGTGGTTATATGTGCATTGTATTTCTGGAACTGATCTAGTGTAGTAGGAAATTTAGGTTTGATTTTTATCATATGTGATAACTAGTCATATGAGTGACATTAATAATACTGTGAATGAGATTGCATATTGAATAAGTTTCAGAAAGAAATATACGTTCTTTTAATAACTTGAGAGGATTTTGGGTAGAACATTGAATACGAAGAGAGTAGTTACTATAAGAAAAATTAATTGATGAAGATATATAAAACATTAAGGTATCCATATGTTTGATACCGATGTCATCTATAAATGTAATGTTATTTTATTCTAAAATTCTATTTGATTAATATTCATTCATAAAATTACTGTTCATTTATTATATTTTTTCATCTATATGAATTTGGGTAAAAACTTACATGAATGTTCAATTTTTTAGATATCTCCTCGTGTCTCTGGACAAGAGAGAAATTTATGCGTGAAAAATAATAACTTTTAAGAAAGGACCACGACCCAATTGTTACATAAAAAAAAAAAAATTTTAAAAACCAAATTTATAAAAAAAAAAAAAAAAAAAAAGAAAGTGAACAATATTATAAATATCAGAATGACACGGTTACAAAGATGATCAATTTCGAGTTCTGGGATTCTGGGATGGAATGATAGGAACATTAGAATCTCACTAACCATCAATCTTACAAGCTATGTCGTAAATTGGTGTTTAATTATAAACTTTGTCACAGTGTGACCACCAATAATTTAGCAAAATATCATGAGTTTATGAACAGGACCACATGAGAAATATGTTGGAACATTCTATCATTCGTCACCCATTCTTTCCTGTTTAAAAACATTAAATAATTTACGAGTTGTTGTTGTTTTCCCCTTGCCTTTTTCCTAAAAGGAGCATTGTCTGAGTCACAAGGTTGTAGTTTTTTTGAAGTTCGACTCATCTTATTTGGATCAAAACCGGACATGACCATAGACCACTAAAAACAGTGAAAAGTTTCTTGCTACATTGCTGCTAAATTGTATAAGAAAATGTCTAGTCCTATTTATTGGTACTTGTGTATAAAACTTACTAAAGAGCTTGTACTTATTTCATCAGAAAGTGACTGCTTTCAAATCGAGAAAAGCTTTCTAACTATTGAACATAGTTGGTGATTCAACATAATTATTGAGTTCAAAACATATACATTGTGAGAAGAACTGGTTAGGGTTGGGTGATCATTGTTCCCATATTCTGGCCCTACACGGAATTCTCCAGCCCAATAGAAAAATAAAAATGAAACCATGTTATGTGGTTTTGATCACAAGGAGGGTCATTCTTCCTACATTAAAAATATCATTTTACTCTTCGTATATTTTTTTAGTTGTACTTAACCTAGTTAAAATCGAAATTATAAATAAGATTAAATTTACTATTATATATATATATATATATATATATATATATATCAGATTTGTTGTGTTTATTAACAAATAAAATACGTAAAGAAATAAAAAAAATTACTTGAAAAATGTTATAAAAGAAGTAGAGAGATACTTATTAAAAGTGTCTTAGTTTTATTTATTTTAATTGAAATCAAAACTTAATTTAATCAAAAATAAAGACTTTTAATCCTTATTTCGGTTTAAAATTTATTTTAAATTTTAATTATATTAATTTTAATTAGGTTATAGTTTTATTTTAATTAAAATTAAAATTCACGTTCAACTAAGAATATGAATGGAGAAAAATACTATAAATTTTTAATTGGATTTAAAATTTATTTTAAATTTTAATTATATTAATTTTAATTGAGTGATAATACGTATTTCTAGGTACAATTTTAATTACATTATTTCTTAATTAAAATTAGGATTTAACTGAATTCATTAGCCGAAGAAGGTGAAAAGTCACTGTAAAAAAGGAAAAATCCATCGTACCTTTTTTACAATTTTATTCCTTGTTGTTCTATGATTTTATGTGAAAGTTGAATCAGACATAGTACATAAGATTATCATTGAAATCTTAATTTTGACAACCTTAAGTTGTACCTCTCTTTATCATTTTGTATTTATAAATTCTACAGTTTATACTATAATTTTTTGTATTTTAAATTATAATGCAAATATAATCTATAAAGTAAAAAATGTTACGTATTTTAAATTACACACAATTGTATTTTATATACAAAATTATATTCTAGATATATAATCTAGAATAAAAAATTATATTTTAATTCTTTAATCTAAAATATAAACTTTAAAAGATTATTTTAGTATTTTTTTTAAAAATGGAGGTATAGGAAGAGAAAAAAAGCATTAGGTCTTGTCCACTAGTTATTAGTTATAGATAATTTTTTATACTTGTCACAAATACTGATTTTTTATGTCACTTCCTTACTCTGCTACAAGATCTTTCTTTTCCAACTCTCAGACTATTTAAAAATTGGTTTTCAAACTATTACATTACGACTATTGCATTGCAGACAATAATCATATAAGAATATTTTATATTTATTTTTTTAATATTTTCATCTGGTGAATAACTCATAATTTATTGCCCTCTCCAGACACTTTTGATTCTACTGGATTTTTTATGGTTTTGGTGATTAAACATTAGTTTCAGAGTGTGGTTGGATAAAATTTCTTATAAACGTTTTAAAGAAGAACAATAAAATATATAAGTATTAAATAAAATTAAGATTTAAAAAAAAACTTAATATAAACTAAATTTTATAAATTGATTTTAATTTATAATTTTTTTATTATGTTTTTTCTCATTTATAAAAAGCTTATTTAATATAATTAGATAGGAAAAGATAGCATACATATACGGTAGTGTAAAAATGAATGAAAAAAATAAAAAAACGTGCTTCATTAGGCATATGTTTGATTTATTTAATTTTTAAAGATAAAAAATTAATAAGTACAAGCAACATAATATCAATTGAATCGTTCAAAAACAAAAATTAATAGTCCCGACAAAAAAAAGTTAAAAGTGTTCAAATATATGCTCTGAATATTTTTATACATGTTGCATTTTTTGTATTATGATGAGATTATAAAAGTAATGCAAATAATTAATAATAAATTATTTGAGTTTACACTAATAAACTAGACATTATAAATAGAATTATCTACTTATTTTTATGTGTAGGTAAAAGTAGACAAAATATAATAAAAAAAGTCTTATGATATACATCGTTTACTAATATTATAATAGAAAGATATTTTTGTTTAATAGTGTTATGTGTATGTTTAAAAAGTGGGTAATATTTAAAGAACAGTGAAAATAGAGTGGGGAATAAATTTTATATAATTTTTTTTATATAAAAGGATATATCGGATAACAACAATGTACTAAAAGCTATGTTTTTGAGTGGGTGCACATAGCATATGCCAACAATACAATTTTACTGACCCAATCAACATAAAGAAAAATTAGCCCGTAGCAAGCTGGCCCAATGTATTAATTTGGCCTGAATTGACAACCTGAAGACAAATTCTTCCTGCACCCTAATATCTTCTTCCTGCACCTTAATATAAAATTTTAATTCCACAATTGACCCTATCCGGTTTATACGGGTAAAAAAATAAGAACCGGATGACACCTTCATCCGGTTCACATTTCAAAAAAAATGACAACTGGATGAGTATGTCATCCGGTTGTCATTTCAAAATAAAATGACAACCGGATGGGGCTGTCATCCGGTTCTCATTTCCAAATAAAAATGAGAACCGGATGGAACCCATCCGGTTCTCATACATCAAATCGGAAAATTCTTCTGTTCGTCGTCGACAACATCTAAACCCCAAATCAACTACTCTAATCAGCAATATCACTTACTAATTGCTAATAAACACCAAAAATTACTTACTTATTGCTTGTTTTAAGGATTAATCAAAGATTTGAAAACAGATGAAGTTAAAATGACAACCAGATGGGGGTGCCATCCGGTTGTCATTTTATTTTGAAATGACAACCGGATGACATACTCATCCGGTTGTCATTTTTTTTGAAATGTGAACCGGATGGGGGTGCCATCCGGTTCTTATTTTTTTGCCCGTATGAACCGGATGGGTGTGCTAGGGTATTTATGAAATTAAAAAATTTGTATTAGGGTGCAGGAAGCATGTATTAGGGTGCAGGAAGAATTTGTCTAGAAACAACAAAACTAACCGTCTTTTTCAGACCACACGTCACAAAAGTTGCGATTGCAGCTTTAAGGATGTTAGGCCATTACATCCTGCACCCCATATATTGATGTATTAATACCGAATGTATTTTTAAAATGTGTTAATACATTCAAAATTACATATTTTAGAATATATATTCTAATATATATATATTTAGATATGAAAGTACATTTCAAAAGGTATTAATACATTATAAATTATAAGTTCCATAATATATTAATACATTTCGGAATACACATTTTCAAATCTAAAAATGCATTTTAAAATGTTAAAAAAAATTCAAAAGATTCCATGTTGTAAAATCTGAAACCTTCCCAAATTATCACCCAATCCGGAATAGATTGTTTTATAAATCTGGAAAGAGGGGGATGTTAACTGTAATGGCCAGGATGTTAATTGTAATTTTCCAATAAAGAAAGGTCCTCCGATTCAAATTTTCGAATAGATAATTTTGAGATCAACCTATAAATCAAAAGTCGAACCTTCAATGATTGGACCTGGACCACCTTCCACACCAGTCAATAGGAGGCCCACACCATGTTCCAAGAAGGACTGCTTCTTCCTGCACCTCCATATCATCTTCCTGCACCTCGATAGTTTAGGCAAATTTACCATTTAACCATTTTTAAAACATTTCATATCCTCAACTTTGCCTGCACCCCGTTCCCACGCCACTGCACTCCATTCGACGGCGGCTGCACCTCCCCCTCCACCTCTACCTCCACTCTCAGTGCTTGTATCCCAGTTTGTCAATGCAGATCTACATTGAATGCACCTTAGTTGCTTGATTGTTGGCTTGGTTCTCCATCATTGTTCTCCATTCACGGTTCGTGAAAATCGTAACCCACAAACTTCAACTTCCATCATTTTGGCACCCATTCAAGCAATTGAAAGGAAGGTAAGCATCATTGTAAGTTTAATTTTATATTTTAGAGGTAGTTGTGGTGGATTGGTGGCGGAGGACGTTGGTGGTCTAATTTTTTTTCACTGTCAAACTGTTCTACGGTTTGTAGAAACAGTAGGTAATTCAAATTTTCTCTTCTGCGGTTTGTACAAACCGTAGAACAGTAGAAAATCTTTTTCTGTTCTGCGGTTTATACAAGCCGTAGAAGAAAAAAAAAATTTGTACTGTTCTACGGTTTGTACAAACCGCAGTAAAAAAAAATTTGTTACTGTTCTACAATTTGTACAAACCGCATAACAGAAAAAAAATGTTCTACGATTTGTAGAAACCGTAGAAGCATTTGCATTTTTCTCACTTCTTACGGCTTCTACAAACCGTAGACAAAAAAATGTTCTACAGTTTCTAGAAGCCGTAAGCAGTAAAAAAAAATGCAAATGCTTCTACGGTTTCTACAAACCGTAATGTCTATTAGTTTTACGGTTTCTACAAACCGTAGAGTTCTCTTATACACCTATGCACTTACGGTTTGTACAAACCGTAAATTCTTACGAATGTTAAAATAACTACAGTTTGTGTAATCCGTAAGAAGCATAAATCTTGTTTTTAAACTTACGGCTTACAGAATCCGTAAATATTAAACTTCTACGGTTTCTACAATCCGTGAAAATCAGAAAAAATGAATAACAGATACCTCGACAAAGACGACGGTGGTTGTTTTTCAGCCACCCACAACCACCGACGGCCACCCAAAGTGCTTTCGACCCCCCACTCCAACACCGTAAGAACCTCTGCGACACCTTCCACCGCTGTTCAGAAATGCACCGCACCCCTTTTATGAAAAACCTTTTTTTATAACAGCAGGGATAATTTTGTAATTTACTCATGTCTATTATTAGAATTTTAAAAATTATGGAGGTGCAGGAAGATGATATGGAGGTGCAGGAAGAAGCAGTGTCCAAGAGGGTGGTGATGATAAACATTTATTTTCATATTTTAGGAGAATTGAAGCCTCCCTAGTTGGGAGAAAAGATAACAAGTGTGGTTGTGACTAAAAGAATATTAGAGACGGGGTACGACGCAAGCAAATGGAATTCCATTCATTATGTGGAAACTATAGGAACATCTATCAACAATCAAGAGAATAATTGGTAAACCTTAACCAGACATGACAAATCAATCAAACTGAATAGATTCTTAACTTGTTTGCAAGGAGGAACGTTTTAAATCAATCAAACAGAATACGGATTTCTTAAGTGGTAAAATGTTAATGATATTATCATATAGTGCACTGCATTTAAAGCAACATGAGAACATACCCTTAATTCAAAAAGTAAGTTTGAAAACATGATTAGCTTCACAGCCACATTAGCCAGTTTAAAGTTAAAAGTAGGTCAAATGATACCAATCTATGCAAGAAGACGAATCAAATCTAATCACTATAAACCATTTTCTAGCTTATCTCACTTTTCACTGCCAATATCTGATTGAAGCCGACTGAAGTGGCACTGTAGTAATTGACTGTTCTAGAATTCCTGGATTAAGTAAACTGCGGCTATAATTTTCCCACGTGAAATCTTACTATTAACATATTCCACTCAGGCAAACTGTGGCAGTCGTTTCATCTATAATCCAACTCATTGAATCATTTCAAACATAGACCCGTAAAGTGTCTCATTGCAAAATGTAGCTACAATTAAGGCACGTCTAGTTGAAATATTGATCATAACATTTACACGATATACCATCCACTACGTCATTTTTACTTAAGAGTGCAAAATTACGAAGTATACAATGAGGAAAAAAAAAAGGATGCCTCCATAACCACCATAAAAGTTATGACTATTATTAATCACTTTGCAGAATATAAACATAAACCCAATTACCTATGAGGATCATGAAATCTTATCACTATAAGTACAATATCATATCTGACTCTCATGATATGTTCCTTATTTCAGAAAATAAAAATAAAAAGATGACCCCTATTGCAGTATCAAAGTTAGAATACATATAGCTTAGCTGAAAGGTTAATCAGAATTATCCAGCCAGCAATCTCATATTTTACAGACATACGAATTTTACTGGAGGACGAGATGCCTAAGCTTGCAATATGTCAACATAGTTGTTGAGTCTACGGGGGACCAAGAAATGGCAGAATCAAACAAAAAGTCAGGCTACATAAATCATACAAGACAATTTAGTGAACAAGCCTATCACAGTGTATGACTTCAAGCCAATCAGCACACATGCTTAAAGGCACATGCTTAAAGGCAAGCAGAGGAAAATGAACAAGTAACAGCCTTGAAGACTTATTCCAAAAGACAATATCTTGATCAGAAGTATAATGAAGAGATCATTCTCATCAATCGTAAGGCAACTAAATGACACTACATATTTCTCAAATTATGATTCCATTTCACAAAACCACATCACTCTTCAACTTAACCAGAAACTTCAGGAGCATTGAATTATACATTACTTCAAAATAACATATGAACGGTCTTTGAACACAAGCGGAACCTACATTGACCATATGAGTGGTGCATTGATTAAGTGGCCATGCATCAGATTCATTATTCTCCTATGTTAAAGAAACCATCGGATCAGGTAAACAGATATTTCAATTATGGCCAAAGAATCACTCAAAAAAATGGGAAAGAAGACAGGGGTAACAAGAAGTTTCAACAAAGAAAACAGAGATAAACAGAGTCACTAACCCCCCCTATTGTTCATTCACCATAGATAAGCAAAAAATTCCTTATACATACATGCATTCTCTATCCACAGCATAAAACCAGAACAAAGAAACTATGAAAAGCTACACATACATAATACATACATACATACATGAATTCATCTTGATCCCATTACACCACGGTCACGGAAAGCATTTTCTCAGCTTCTGGATTGCATTGTACATTTTCCTTCTGGACCCAACAGCGTTGATCCCCATATCTTTGAGATCCTCCAATGTCAACATGGGAAGCAACTCATCATCGACCTCGTGGATCTCAAACATAGGCGCATATCTACTCAGCCCTAACTCGAAAAGCCAGGACCTAACTCCGTCGCTCTTCCTCCGTTCCCGCGATTCCGATTCAACGCCATCGTTTTCAGAAACCCTAACCCTAGGATCCTCGCTCCGATCCACGTGCCAATAATCCACACCGTTCTCTTCCACCGAGTGCACCGGACTCTGATCCTGTTCGACTTCATGTTCGAAATCCCTAAAACCTTCTTCATCACCGTTCTCGTCCGCCGTTGCTCTCACAGTCCAGTTTGATCTCAACCGCTTCGCTGCTGGTCCTCCTCGCTTCGCTTTTCCCCTTCGGTTGTTGGTGTTTCCGAACTCTTCACCGCCGTTCGCGAGGTTCGAGACGGAGCGCGCCTTCGAAGTTCTGGAAGATTCCTTCGGAGTCCGCCAACTCCATGGCGGCATGCTCGGGCGCCGCGTGTGCGAGTCGTGGCCATGTAAGGCGGCGCGTTGGTCGCCGATCTCTCCGAGACGGACGCTCGGACGGCGTTGCCGCTTCGGAGCTAACGCCGGAGGGGCGGCGATCTCGATGTTCGGCTGCGATGCGGTCGCTGCAGCCGGCGGAGCCGTTTCCGCCGCGGCCTCCGGTGCAGAGGGAATTGGAGGGTCCGGCGGTGGTGGGTTGGTTTCAGGCTCTTCGGCCATTGTGGTTACAGTAGCAGTGGCGGTGTGCGCAGGATAAGGGAGATGGGGAGCTTTCTGGTGCGTTAGGGTGCAACGGTGCAGTCACCTTCTAAGTTTTTGCGCCGTTGGATGGTTCTGATATGGATTGTTGAAAAGGGCAAGCCGCTGAATTGAATATTTGAAATGGATCAGGTATGCCACCTGTGCACCTACAATAGTTAATATGGATAAATTATCCCCAAATTAATTAATTAATTTTAATTACTGATAAGAAAGTTTTAATAGGATATCACCCTTTTCTCACTTAGGAGTCAATCAAATATAAAAAATTGAACACAGCTTAATTTTATTCACTTTAAGTTTTATGTAAAATTTGAATTAAACTAAATTAATTTGGTTTAGTTTGATTTTTACTTTCAATCTATATTAAATTGTTTAATTTGAAAAAGATAGTTGAAGAAATTTATTTGTATCGATTTTCGTTGTTATTTTTATTTTTTATTTTTTTTAATTAGTTAGGCCTTGAAACCTTTAGTTCTTAAATAACTTTTTCAAAAGTTTAATTTTTCTTTCAAATCGATTAGTTTGAGAAATTATAATGATAATAATAATAATAATAATAGAGACAAAAAATCTGTAGGGCTGGTAAATGTCTACTGATAAAAATTATTAACATTATGTAAAATTTAGGATCAAAATTACTAATCTTGTAAAATATGTGAAGTATAATATTTATATATATATATATATATATATATATATTAAAATTATGAAGTTTGTAAAATATAAATATTAAGATTATAGAAAAAAAAACAAAATTTATTGGTCCAAATTATAAATTTTGTAAGATACATAAATCAAAATTTTAATTAAGATAAAGTTTTAATTTTAAAAGTATCACCTCTTTAATCAAATTTGCATTTGAATAAACAAAACACTCTGTACTGATAACTATAATGTATTATTTTCTTTATTCATTTTCGTATAAAATTTGCTTGTACTGTGTTATTTATACAATTTTTTCTTAACAATATTCACTAATTGAAGCGTGCGCGTCATTTAAAATAAAATATTCAATCATAAAATAACATATGATATATTGATTATGTAATTTTTTTTTTCTACATTGTACATATTTTTATTATATGTGTTAAGGTATATTTTTTCATTCAATAGAGTAGGTTTTTTTTTCATTAACCATAAATATTTTATAATAATGATATTATTATTTAAATTAAGTAAGTTTTTTTCATATATTGAAAAAAAGATAAAATATTATAAATAAATTTGAATATGTCAATTGTATGAGCTAAGTAGACAATGTCAATTAAAAATGTTATCAAATAATAAGATAAGAAGAAGAAGAAAAGCTAAATTTATTGGGATCCAAATAGAATAAACATTATTATATCAAATAGCATGTTTGAAAGAACATGTTTGAAGGTAACCCACCAATCTAAATTCACATAAACTTTTGAGATAAATAATATATAATAAAGTGAAGTTTATTTATAACACCTATCACGAATACAGTTGTAATTACGAAATTGTATTTACATTGACTTTCAAATTAAGAAATTGTATTTACATTAACTTTCAAATGACCTAACAAATTTTAAGCAATATTTCATGTAATTTTTTAATATCACAACATTCTTTAACACGATAGATAGTCTCCTAATATATATAATGAACACTTGTTGGAAAGAAAAAAAAAAAAACATTATAAAAAATAAGTCTACAAACTCCACAGTTACTAGTTGAAAGATTATCATGATAATCCCACCATAGTGTTCTATGTTTATAGTAGTTTTAATCTCCAAAATCAAGGTCAATGTTTAAAATTAGAACTACGAAATTGATTTTTATTCAATAATTATTGAAGAGCAGTATTTGAAACATAAAGTCCATTTGGAGACTATGTGTTAGCAAAAATCATATATTTCATGTACTAATTTATACTCACACAATGTAATTTGCATTTTATACCATTGTACCTAAGAGTGGCTAGTAAATTAAAATTCAAATATCACTTTGACAAATCTACAAGTAATGCGTATATTATGAGATCCATTTTCTAATATATACAATATTAACAAATTTTATTAAATATTGGAGCATTCCAAAAAAACATATAATAAAAGAAACACCACAAATCCAGTATATCAAATGAATTATAACGGAAATGAAAAGATAGTAAAATATTCCTATACTTGATCTATAGAAAACAATTATATCATTGGTAATAACAAAATTAAAAATATAAAATAATATTGAAGTATGCAAAATATGGTGAATGCATGAGCATTTATGAAACGATATTTAGCAGATAGAAAAAAAATTTAAGAATATATGGTTCAATCTAAGTTAGATAAATGAACAACTCAAACAATACATTAAAAGTTGGTTGAACAAACAGATCAATATGTATGATAATGAATTACTACAAAGTATAAAAATATATTACTTAATCATCTCTCTTGTATAAATAACACAAAGAGAGATGAAAGATCATTGTATAAATAAGATATGAAGAGATAATTACTAAAAGAGTAAAACTTAATTGCAACAAATAACTAACATGAAAATGTCTTATAAAATCATTTACATGTGGATTAGACAAATGAATAAATAACTACTAAAGAGTACTAAAATAATTTTAGACAAATGGAATAACACATGGGTTAACCAATAATAGTTTTGTCTTAATCAAATATTTATTATCTATCTGAAGTTTTTTTAAATCATGCTTACAACTTTGATGTATGGTTTAGATACAACAAAATTATAATTTGAAATACAAAATTATAATTTGAAATGCAAACCAACAATTTTCAACTTGATTGGAGATTGAAATTGTGTATTTAAGATCAAACTTCAACTAACAAATAGGAGATATACAGATTTATAAAAAGATTGATGCATTTCTCAAGCTAGATCAAATTTAATTTATGTTTTTAATATGACTAATCAGTTTATATACAATTCAGATAAAAAGTTATTATGTAGAAAAAACAAGAAACTAAAAGTTAAAGTTGTAGCTAGATCAAATATAAAAATTAAATTTTAGATAAATGACTTTTAAATTTTATAAAGGCTGGTGACTCATTAATTTTCTAAAATTTAAAAATGTGGATGTTTCATATTCATACTTTAATAGATTAAAATTTGAGAAAGATAATATAATTATTCAAATATGAGTTTTAAATTCATAATTAATAAAATAAATGGATCAACTTAAAACACGAGTGAAAAAGTGGTTGTATATAAATTTAAATTTATGAAAAAATAGACTTAATTACACATGAAAATAGTAGCAAAAGATAAAAAACAAAAGTAAGTAAAAGATATATATATATATATATATATATATATATATATATATATATATATATATATATAAAAAAAAAAAAGAGATAAACATA
>Ga0209700_101770_pt1:27500-44912 | contig 44912 bp, 21 predicted proteins | sample SiratroredBW_FD_187528 | JGI IMG/M metagenome (GOLD analysis project Ga0209700, IMG submission 187528) | Root nodule microbial communities of legume samples collected from California, USA - Siratro red BW (SPAdes) (version 2) | ecosystem: Host-associated > Plants > Roots > Nodule... | reverse complement strand
TTTGAAAATACATTTATGAATGCATGATTTTTGTTTGGAATGCATATATAATGTATGTCTGAATGATTTTATTTTATTTATGAGAAAATGCATTTATGAAATTTTGGACTTTTTGTTTTTGAAAATGCATTTATGAATGTATGATTTTTTTTTGGAATGCATTATGTCTGAATGATTTTTTTATGAGAAAATGCATTTATGAAATTTTGGATTTTTTCTTTTTGAAAATGCATTTATGAATGCATGATTTTTTTTAATGCATATATAATATATGTATGAATGATTTTTTTATGAGAAAATACATTTATGAAGACGTGATTTTTTTAATGCATATATAATGCATGAAAGAATTGTTTTCTGAAAAAATGTATTTATGAATGCATGATTTTTTTAGATTTATTTTGGTTCCTTTTTGAATATGGATGTATGCATGATTTTTTTTTTTTTTAGAATGCATATATGATGTACAAAATTCTAGAAAAATGCATAAGAGATTTTGTGAATGCATACATAGATATTTACAAGCTGATTTTGTTTCTTTGAAAATACCTCCATGAAAATCTATTTTTTTATTTTCTTTTAAATTTTCCATTTTTTTTAATATTAATGCATGAATGTATGCTCGAAATTGTAATTTTTAATTTTTTAATGATATGCATGAATGTCTACTCTACATTGTATTTTTTCTGATTTTTTTTTTCAATGATAATCTATGCTCAAATGTATTACTTTTTAAAAGTAAAGTATGTATAAATTTTCAAAAAAGAATGTATATTTAAAGATTTTTTTTCTCACAAATATTTACATGAATGTATTTATAAAATATTTTCAATAATAATGTATGTGCAAAAGGTTTTTTTCTTGAGAAAAAAAAGTAACATATGTACAAAAATTTTGATATAAGTACAAAATTTCAGAAGATAATGTATTTACAAATTTTTAAAGGAGAGTGTATTAAAAAATATATTTATCTTTCTTTTCAAAAATGTGTATATATTTCTTGTAATCATTATATGTTGACTTCCTTTCTTTTTTTTATTTTTTTTATTTTTTCAAGAAAAATTTTATTTACCCTTGTCTTTCTATTTTTCAGTGAGGTCAATACCTTCACAGTGCATAGAGGGTCTCAATTGGAATCTTAAAAAAGTGAGTTTGAGCCGCATCAAGCGGGTCTCAAAATAAATCCTGCATTGAGAACGCATGAATATATACATGGAATCCTATGATGATTTATGAGAATATATGCATGAATGATAATATGAAAATACATATTTTTTACTTTTGATTGAATGAGAATACATGCATAAAACTTCATTTTTCATTTTTGATTATAAAAATATTTTTTTACTTTTTTGAAAATGAGAATGCATAAAAACTCTATTTTTATTTTTTTTTTTAGTTGAAAAACAATGCATAGATGCATGCATAAAATTCTATTAAAATGAATGTATAGATGGAAGCCTAAAATTCTATTTTTCATTTTTGAATGAGAATGCATGAAGGAATGTATAAAACTCTATCTTATTTTTTAGTTTTAATTGAAAAAGAATGCATGCATGCATAAAATTCTATTAAGTTTTGATTTTAAGAAAATGCATATATATACATGCTTAAAACTTTATTTTTTTTTTCATTTTTTCTTCTTTTTTTTATGAAAATGCATGAACAATGCATAAAATGTATGCATGTCAATAATTTTTTATGCTAGCAAATTAGAAAAAGATGCATAAAAAATACAAACTAATTAAGGAATTATTTTTATTTTATTTTGTCTTCTTTCTCTTGTATTTTTTTTAATGCATGAAATTTTTCAGAATTCATTTATGATTTTTAAAAAACAAATGTAAATATATGGACATATGAAATTTGGATGCATGAAAATTTTCTTCCTTTTTTTTTTAAGAAAAGGTATTTATGAATACATGAAATTATTGTTTATCTTTATCTTTTTTTAGAAGGTATAAAATTTTATTTTTGAAAATGTATGAATAAATGTAATGAGATTGATTTTTTGTTATTATTATTTCATATCAATATTTAAAAGAAATGCATAAGTGTCGTGAGAATGCATGAATATATGTATGAAATTTTATTGGAGAACTCTTATGAAGATGCATAAATGAATGAATGATAAAAATGCATGTAGGAAATGTATATTTTTCATTTTTGTTTGCTAAATGATGATATGAAAATGCATATAACTTCATTTTTCATTTTTTTTTTAAATGCACGAATGATTGCATAAAATTCTTTTTTTTTTTTTTTTTTTTGAATATGAGAAAGCATAGGTTAATACATCAAAACCATATTTTTTATTTATTTTTTAAATGAGACTACATAGGCAAATGCATAAAAAACTTTATTTTTTTTCTCATGTATGAATAGGAATCTATGAGAATGCATAAAACTTTTTTTCTTATTTTTTTTAATTTTTTTTATTTTTATATTATTATTTTTTAGGCATGAAATTTTTCTTTTATTTTTTCTTCGAAGGTATGAATTTTTTTAAAAAAAATGTATGAATAACTAAAATTTTTTATTTGATGTCAACATTTTTTAAAACAGAAATGTATAAGTGCCATAAGAGCGCATGAACAAAGGCATGAAATTTATTTGAGAATTCTTAAGAGACAAATGAATGCATAATGAAAATAAATATTTTTTATTTTTGTTTATTGATGCATGATGCATACATGAAATGTATTTTTATAGAATGAATAAAATATAAAAATTAATTTTATATTTTTTTTCTTTGCTTGTTGAATAAGACTTTGAAAATGCATGAATGCATGAGGCTATGAAGATGCATGGATGAATGCACTAGGTCTATTTGAAACTATTTTTTTTTTAAGAATGCATGTATGCTATTTACATGAGAGTACATAAATAGTGGATGAAACTTTAGACGAGAATGAATATATGATACGTGAAACTTTAGATGAGAATAAATTTTATGAGATATATATGAATGAATGAAGTCATAGGTGAATGTAGGAATGCCCGATTTCCTTTATGATTTTTTTTTTAGAATATATGAATTTGTAAATGATAATGTATGATAAATGAGTGGATACAAACTCTTCTCATATTATTTTTAATCTTGAAAAAAATGAATGTATAAATGAATATATTATAATTTTTTGTTATTTTTTATCATGGGGATGCACTGATGAATGAAATTTTATTACAATTTTTTTAATGTTATATGAATATATGCATGATCACATTTCTTTGGTTTTTTTTTTAAAAAAACGTAATATGTAATGCATATGAAAAAATGAGATCAAATTTTTTATGTATAATGTTTTTTTAATTTTCAAATCCTAAAAAGGTTGTAATGCATGTTAGGAAAAAAATGTTAAATTTCTTTTATTTTTATTTCCCAAAAATCATTTTTTAGAGAAAAAAAATATGTAGTGCATGTGGGACAAAAATATTTAATATTTTTTTTATATTTCCCAAAATCACTTTTTTTAGGGAAAAAAATGCAATGCATGTGAGAAAGATGAGATTAGTATTTTTATTTATTTTTAAAAATCTTAAAACGTATGTGATGCATGTTAGAAAAAATGTTTAATCTTTTTTATTTTTATTTCCCAAAATCATTTTTAGGAAAAAAAATATAAACTATGCAATGCATGTGAGACAAAATGTTTAATATTTTTATATTAAAATCGTTTTTTAGAAAAAATAAGATTGCAATGTGTGTTAGACAAAAATATTTAATGTTTTTTTTATTTTAGAAAATACGTAATGCATGCTAGAGAAAATGTTTAATTTTTTCTATTTTATTATGTTTTCATTATTTTTTTCTCAAAATCATTTTTTTAGAATAAGGATGCAATGCAAAATGAGATTAATGTTACTTATTTATGTATAATGTTTTTTATTATTAAAATAAAAGAATGTGATGCATGAAATTAGGGTTTTTTTAAAAAAATCAATTTTTGTTGTTTTTTTTAAACAGAAAATATTTAATATATTTAAAAAAATGAGATTGGTACTTTATGTATAAAAAAATCTCTCTCTTCTTTTCAAAGGAAATGTGTTGAAGGTATACCAAGTAAACTCCAGGGAAGAGAGGTGAGTCACAATTGGACTCTTTAAGTATCAAGTCTTTCCAGAGTTGTTCTCAGCCCACTCTCACCAATTTTTTAAAAAAAAAATGAGATTGATTTTTTTTTTTTAAATATATTGTATGCAAGGAAAAATTGATATTTTTTAATTTTTTAATGCTTGTTGGTAATGAATGACAGTGGATAATTGAACTGCAAAAAGTCTCCCTTAGTGTCCTAATTAGGGTTTGCCCTAATGATGCTTAAGTTATAGGCATGTAAATGTGCTCACAAAGGTGGCTTATCCTAATTACCTAATAAAGGCCACTAGAGTTATGGCCCCCTTACCACACATCTATATCAGTCAGTAATGACAAACTTTATGGACATAAAAATAAAGGGAACAGACCCTAGCTGGAGTTTTCGCACACCTGGGTTAGGACGTACATCCAGCCAGTTTTGCTACACAACTCCTCTATTTCTAAGCTTCATTGACCCGGGTATAGGGCCCCACTCATGATATGCAAAGAGGTGTGAAGGGAGAACAATGCATACCCAACCCCACCTGAAAAATAACCAGAAAATTCCCAACCAAATATATATAGCGTGTTTTCTACCTAGGGTTCAATATTGCAACAAGCATAAACACACAAATCTTTACATACCTGGAATACGCTCCTGCGCTGCAAAATTAAAATATATAGCACGCAATATATATAAAGAAAGGGAAACATAAGCATTTAGAAAACCACACAAATTTCACTCATTTAATTAAATTGGCCTAACTCAGTGGACTCGCCATCTGTCGCAACCGAGATCACGACGGGGCGATTAAAAATTTTTTTAAAAAAATATTTAAATAGAGTTTGGAGTCGCCACCATAGTTTATTAGGGAAAACCATAGAAAAACCGAATTTAAAAATGTCTACGAACCAGATTCAAAGATTCGGGAGTCGGTTACGTATGGGGAAGGTATTAGCACCCACAACGCCTGTCCTAAGACGTACCTTTAATCAAATTAATAGAAATCAGTGTGGTTTTATAAAGATAACAAAACAAACAAATATAAAAAAACAAAACCAATATATAAATAAGAAAAATAAAATATGTTAATAAACATAATACAAATAATAACAATTATGCAAATAAAAATAATATGCAAAAATAAAACAAATAAACATATATTTTTTTTCAAGGCTCGAGACCTTGGTCTTACATATCTCTATCCATGATAGAAAATCAGGGTTCACGTAGCTCTATTTTAAAAATTTGTGAGATGACGTTTGATATTTTTTAGCTTATGAATATTTTCTTTTATTTTTGACAATTTATTTTATATAAATTTTTTAATTAATTTCTATTTTATTATTATTTTTTTTGATAATTGTTTATTTAAAGGAAATTTGGGACAAGTCTGTTTTTTTTTATATTTAAAAATGTTTATTAAAAAAACTATTTTTATTTTAATTTGAGAAAGGAACTGATTTTTATTATCTTAAAGAAATTGTTTTTATACTGAAAAACATATCCTTTTTAATTTTTTTTATTTGTAATTTTCAAAAGAAAAAAATTAACTATTTTTTATATTAAAAAAAACTTTTTCTTTTATTTTATTTTTAAATTATCTTTATATTTTATTTTCGAAAAACGTGTTTCTATTACCTTATTTTCGTAAAAAAATTGTTTATATTTATTATCGAAAAGAGATGTTTTTATATTTATCTCATTTTTATTATTTTTTAAGATGTTTTATCTTTATTATTTTAGTACTGTTTTGAAACTTTTTCCCTTTTCTTATTTTGAAAATTTATATTTTTGATATTTTTTCAAGAACTATTAATTTATTAAATTTTAGAAAGCATTTCGTTCGTTCCTCGAAAATTGGAAAATGTTTTATAATTTATTATTATTATTATTATTATTATTATTATTATTATTATTATTATTATTATTATTATTATTATTATTATTATTTATTTTTAACAAATCAAAGAGACAAGGGATGAACCTCAAGATATCATAATAACTATCAAACAGTGCATGTATGTGATAAGTATATAACACAGAGTAAATAGAGCGTACCAGTTGAAGATCCTCCAAAAGCACATTCTCTTCTTTTCTGAACTCTCACCTTCAAACGATCTACTCACTAAATATTCAGGACCCTTTTTAGTATCTCTAGTATTTCTTGTGTTTTTTTCGCATGTGTATCCACTTCCTCACTATGCATATTTATACTAATTCTAGTCAGCCCAGTCTTAATTCAAATTTTAAATCCCTTAATTTCTAATTATTCCCACTTAATTATAATTTGTAAATTGCCAATTGATTATTCTCTTTTAATTCAGATTCAAATCTATTAATTTCTAATTATCCCCACTTATGATACCAACTAACTATTAAATCCCAAGGACGAACAGAGACTGAAAAATGGGCAGAAATGTACCATTATTGTTGTTATGGCATCATAACCTCCCATACATATAATCAAATTCGAAAATAAATAAATATGGGGAATAAATGGGAAAATATTGGAGGTAATGTGGCTAAAACATTTTATTATTATTTTTTTAATTCGTTTTTTCTTTATTGTTTTTTTCATTTTTACATTTATTGAAAGCAACCTAAATAACACAACAATAGAAATAGATACTTAAACTTTTTTTTATTTTATTTTAATATTATTATTATTTTAAAATATATATTTATTATCATTATTTTTTTCTACTTTTCGAAAAATAAACAAATTATCTAATTACTATTTTAGAACATTAACCAAATGAAGCCTGTAAAATAAAAAGGATGAGCATAACAATTCAAAAAGAAAATGCATCAATTATTAGACAATCAACATTTAATTGAAAATCATCAGCATTTAATCACTATTAAGCAAAAAATCGTTTACAATTAATCAGAATAATAATCAGATCAACTATTCAAATTTCTAGCCTTTCTAATTTTTTTTTTTAAGTTTATTTTCAATTAATTTTTGTATCATTAATGGGCATCAGAAAAGGCAAGCAAAGAGAGGATGTGACATGACAACATTTTAATGACAATTTTATTTTTATTATTATTATTTTTTTAACAAATTTTTAATAGACTCATTTTCTTTACTTTTTTTCCTTTTTTTACGAATTTTATTTTAACTTTATTCATAAAATAGAATGGAACCAAAACTCGTTTTTTTATTTAAATAATAAAACACATTTTTATTTTTATTTTATATTGTTTTATATTTTGGAATAATTTTATTTACTCGGACGAAATTGAGTATTGACAATGATTTAAAAAATATAGGCAAACCTAAATAATATTTTTATTAAATAAATGTTAGCAGAATCATTTAGTGACATTTTTATAGTATTACTTTTATTAAAAGGAATATAACTAAATACTTTTAGTAATAATTTTAAAAAAAAGTTACTAAAAACTTTTAGTAACTTGTGGTGTTACTTTCTTATTGTAAAATATCACTAAAACAATTTAGTAACATTTTTAAAATGTATATTTTCATTAAATAAATATTACAAAAAAAATATAGTGACATTTTTATAAATATTTCTAATGATAAGAAAAAATGTTATTAGAAATTTTTAATAACATTTTTATGGTGTTATTTTTTTATTAAAAAGTATTACTAAAAGATTTTAATAACATTTTTAAAATGTTATCTTTTTATTAAATAAATGTTACGAAAGATATTAACTGACATTTTTATAAATGCTTCTAATATTAAAAATGAAAATGTCATTAAAATTTTTCGATAACTTAAGTAAATATGACATTTTAAAATATGTTACTAAATTATCAGTAACATTTTGTTTGATTTAATAATATTTTTTTATGTTACTAATAATTATTATATATGTAGTAACTGTTATACGATTTCAGTTTTATTAAATTCGTTAGGTTTTAGTTAGATTATATATTTAATAGGAATGAAAGTAGGAATGAATGTAGTGTGTTTGTTAGCTAATAAAGAAGAAAACGCACTGAATTGTGGACAGAAGTCGATTATCATCATGAGTGTAACATGTAGACCATGCATAAGTTTGTGCTCGAATCTTAAACTTAAGGATAATGTCAATTTCTGAAACACTTTTATAATTCACTTTTTAATCTCTCTTTATATCACGTTACTTATATTAGTCTATAGGTCCTCCGAATAAATTTTATTTAATTTGGTTGTAGTGGTTTTTAAAACGAATTTGATGCAAACTAATTTATATACTTGTAATTGATAGTTTTCTAGCATTTTATTATATTTTAAATTTTAAGTAATTATTTTTAAAAAATTTCAATATTTAATATTTTAAATTTTAAATGTGTGTTATAATATTATATTAATTAAGTTTAAATATTATATTATTTAGAAATTTCTTATTTAATTTATTATTACATATTAATTTGATATTATGTTAATAGGTCGTGAAATGTGTAAAAAGTGTTATGATATTGTAAAATGATAATAAAGTATTTAAAATTTTAAAAGAAGAAACAAAAGAAAATGTGAACTAAATTATAATAAAAAATATATAAAAGTTATATTGATTGTGTATATTATTTTTTGTGTACATTAATTGTATATTTGAAATTAGGAAATTGGAATGTGATTATTAAGTAATTTGTTGTATTTTGTTGTCCTTCCAAATTGCTTTCCGTCACATGCTTTTGTTGAAACCGGAATAGAGATATTAGGTGGAAGACGTTAATTATATGTCATAGTTATAAAAACCTCAACAAGATGAGAACAACTTGACTAGAGGTGCATGTATTAAACAAGGGGTGTAAGTAGCTAAAAGGGGTGCATATATTAAATAAAGGGGGCAACTAGTAAATAAGGGATGCATGTATTAAACAGAGGGTACAACTAATAAATAGGGAATGCATGTATTAAACAGAGGGTACAACTAATAAATAGGGAATGCATGTATTAAACAGAGGTATAACTAGTAAATAGGGAGTGCATGTATTAAAGAGGGGTTGTAAGTAGTAAACAGGTAATGCATATATTAAGTAAGGAGTGCAACTAGTAAAGAGGAATGCATGTATTAAAGAAGAGATGCAAGTACCAGGGGTGCATATATCATAATACTCCATTGATTTTCTTCCTGAAAATTTACCAAACTACATGCGTGTAACTATTTCATACCATTTAACAAAAAAAATCGTGATAATAATATTTCTAGTTAATCTTAAGATACAAGAATTTGCACTCACAACGATTTAAAATAACGTAAAAAATAAAATTTTTAAATATTTCCGTATTAATTTAAACAACAACAATGTCTGTTAAAATAAAAATATTATAAAATTAGTCATATATATTGATTGAATAAAAACTATTATTGTTTGAAAAAACCAAGAAAACCAAAATTGTTTTTTGTTTGTATTTGTAGAACCATTAGTACTTTTACACTATATCATTTTCCCTAGTCACAAAGATGTATAACACGGTTGAGAAACTAAATAATTTATTTCGTTTGATTAAATTAGTAGTTAAAGAGAAAAAAACAAATTTAATTATTTATATAACTTTAAATTACACGAAATAAAATTTAAATTATAAATTCAACTAATTAAACTATAAATTAATAAAATTAAGTAATTTCATTCTACATCTTTCTTCAAACTAAAGTCAAGTTCCCATCGAATTTGCACTTCTTCCACCGTGTGAAGGTCAATATTTTTAATATGATTATTTATAAAATTTGTTTAAATAATACATTTTCTTAACACAAAAGAAAAGAAGAAAAGATAAATGTAGTACTTGCATTAATTATATAAATAAATAAATTACGTAATATTGGTAATGTAAATGTTGTTTCTTTCATCATTTACTTTCTTTTTCAATGCATTATATTAAAACACAATAAATAGTTATAGTTGTTTATTAATGTGAAAAAAAAAATTGGAAAACCATTATAAACATTTTGTTTTCGAAATGTACAAAGAGAAAGGAAAAAAAATATTTAAAAAGGAAAAAGGGAAGAACTGGAAATATAATAAAAAGAGTACTTTAATAATTTTTTTAAAATATAATCACTTAATAAAAAATTTTAAAATATTGCATATATTTAAATAATCTTTATATTGGATTAAAACTGTTAAATTAAAATTCATTCTTTACTTCTTTTAATAATAATAAAATTTCAAATATAGTAGAACAAATTATTCAAATATAAAAAACTAAAGAGATTTAAAAAATAAAAATAAAAAACTGAAAAACTAACTGTGGATTTGAAAGTAAGAAGTCAGTTCTTAATACAATTAAAACTTAAAACTTATGGGGTATTGATGATTTATAAAAAAAAAATAACTAATGGGATATTTTAATAAATATTATCATTTATAAGTAATTATTGTTTTGAGTTAATCATGGGGCACAATCACTTTCTACCTATTCAAAGGCTAACAAAGGAAGTGAGGGTAATCTACAACTTTTCATGTACCCCATCAACAGAGTAAAATGATATTCAACAGATTTTCATGTATCTATTGATATTCAAATCTAATTGATTACTAAGTTCATATTCAATAAACACAATCAGTAACCTACTCTACATATATTCAAGGAAAGTTTTTTAATGTTACTTTAGAGACGCTGAATATCAATCATAGATATACCTTTAACTGATGACCGGTGCAACACAAAGTTTCAAGATGTTCTTAAGAACTCAACCGTGAAGTAAGATATGAAGTGAAATGTCTAAGTGAACTGCAAACGTGAAAGAGAAGTGTGTGTAGTGAAGGAATCCTGTGAGTGACTTAAATAAAAAAGCTTTGCATTGAATTCAATTAAAAAAGTTGTCATGAAGTTTGAATTCAAATAATGCAGTAAGGTGGGTGGCCAAATTGAATCAGTGCAATAAGTGTACCAAAATTGTGTTCATAATTGAGGGAGCATTGTTACAAAGTCACTATGCCTACAACTCTACTACACAGTCTTCAAACAATTTTTTTGAAAAATTTACCTACAAATATAGCACGCGTTATGCTTTTTGTGTATTCTATGCAGTGTAGGAACCCATGGTCGTTCAATCACTCACTAGTTTTTTGGGTGGGAGGCAAGGTTCTGCATAGGGTACCCATGGTTGCATGAAGGAAAGAGGGGATGAAAATTAGGGTTGCATTCAAGTCGTACCACATGGGCACGACTCCTTTGGGTAGAATTGCAATAAAGTCATGTCAACATGACACGACTTTAACGTATTTCTGGACCAAGGAGTCATGCCCACGTGGCACGACTTTAACGCATTTCTGCCTGAAGGAGTTGTGCAAACGTGGCATAATGCAACCTAGTTTTCTTAAAGTTTTTTTCACTACACGAAATATAAATGTTGCTGAACAAAATCACATTGCTCGTTCACTCACTTTAAATAACATTTTGCTCCTCCAATTCCATTTCAAACTATCTCATTGAATACCTATTCAGAATCACAAGTTCTATGGATCATTTTCACGATTCTGCCAATTCTCCAATGTCTGAGGAAGAGCCAATTATCTGAGACAAGATAATTGATTCTAGCTCAAAAGATGAAGATCATGATGTCATGGACATGGAAGATGAGGCACTTGCAATCACCATTCATCCATATCAATACAATACCACAACAACAACAAATATGGAATATGAGCTTGAAGAGCACACGTGTTTCAATTCCAAAGACTCAACAATATTTGCAATCAAACAATTCCACATTCAACAAGTGTACAAATTAGTGGTTGAGTAGTCAAAGGCATACATATATGTTGTCAGATGCATTGACTATAATAATGCTTGTCAATGATGACTTCGAGCATCTTACTCTAAAATTATATACCACTAGGAGATCAAGCGAATTGAAACGCCTCACACTTGTCTGTCAATTGTAATGTCACAAGATTACGTAAACCTCGATTCACACCAAATTGCATCGATCATGGTCAATTTCGTAAGGACAAATCCCTCGATCCTAGTGAAAAGTTTGATTGCAGAATGGTTATAGTTCACGTACAAAAAAAGTCTGGATAGCAAAGCAAAAGGCTCTCGCCATGGAATTCAATGACTAGGGAGTACGATCCTTACCCATTTGGGCTCTTGTTAAAACAACCTTTCAAAGAACGACTTCATGGTTTGTTGAGCGAGGTACCAAGGTAGAATCTATGATAGCAGGTGGTCATCAATTTCCTGAAGATATTGCTCCTTCACTCAAGGAAAAATCAACAACAATCTGCAATGAGTCATGTCCAGAGATTTAATCAAGACAATAGGAGATCACCTCTCTCTATTTTCGACACCAACCTATATCCTTTAAAGTAAAATTGAATGAATGGTGGTATGACTGTGGGGAATTTTAAGCTTTCTGACTACCTTGTCCTCATGTCATCGCAGTTTGTTCCTATTGTCAGTTCAACTTATTGATGTTTGTTGATCTAGTCTACAATCTTCATAATATTTACAAGGCTTATCATATGTCATTTCATCCGCTACAAAATGTAGAATACTGGTCTACTTATAATGTGCCAAATTTTATTCTAGATCCTCATATGAGATGTAAAACATCTGGAAGACCAATAACTACGTGTATCCATAATAAAATGGATGAACCAATCAACAAACCAAAAAAATATTCTTATTGTAGGAATGAAGGACATAATAGGAACAATTGCCCATATCGGCAATAAATTATGTTCATTTGTAAAAGTATATGCTACAATTTAATAATATGTTTATTATGTGTTTTTAAATTATTTTAGTTTTATTGATAACATTTCGTAGCATAAAATTGTGAAATTAATTTAAAATACACTATTCCAAGTCATACTTATGGAGTTGTTGATCTCTGTGACCCCGAAATATCTGCTTTGGTATCTATTCTTTGCCTCTGGTACTAGTGGTGTCTTTAATTTTTTTCTATTGAATCAATTTGATTGCCAAAAGCTTGAATGGGCGATAAGGCCTTCTCCATGGTAGCATAACGTGCCACAAGTGACACCATTTAGTCGTTGTTGTTAAAAGTGTCATTCTTAATGGTGTTGGGAAGTGTTTCGGAGTTGGATGACGAAGAGGAAGAGGAGACACTAAGGCATTGAATGAGGTTCATAAAGTAGCTTGGTGTGGTGTGGATAACCTTTGGGGAAACGGTGTAGATTATTATGGACTGCCGAGGTGGGGGGCTGCGGGTGTGAAGGTTGTGGTGCCAACGGTGGTTTCTTGATTTTGTGAGAGTCTTTGCTTATTCTGAGCAGTGTGGGGTGTGAACCTTGGAGTTGTAGTTCTCTCATGGACGATCTTTCTGTGGGAATATGTGAGAATTGATCCACGTTGGTGTGGTCAGAGGATGAGAATGTTATCGAGGAGTGGTGAAGCATAGTTGTGTTGTGATTTAATCTAGAGATGGAATATAAGGGCACATATAAAGAGATTCGATCAATGATAAAGAGAGATTATTTTAATGAGACATTACTTGAATGTGTTTTAAAACGAGTCTAATAAATGCATCATGTTTACACATTCAGGTAATCATCTGAAATTACTCAATCTAACTTATTTGCTTAATGGTATATAGAATATTTATATCTATCTCTCGTATTATTCAAAGAACCATCATTACGTAAATGATTTATTTTCACCATAACACAGAAGTCGTGCCACGCTGACACGACTTTAACCCAATATTTCACACAGAAGTCGTGCCACATTGGCATGACTTTGACTGTAAAATTCACACACAAGTCGCGTCATATTGGCACGACATTAGCTTAAAAAATTTAACTAAAATTGTGGGTCATCTGCACGACTTCAATTACGCTCATTAAATTCGTGATTGTTACACGACTTCTACTCCACAGGTGAAATTGTATGCTCATTCCATGATTTCTTTGTTTGTTGTCGTCTCCATGCCATACAACTTACCCAAATCTGTAAAAAGAATTACACCACTTTCGTAATTAAGAAAAAAAATTACACCTTTTTCATTAATGAACCGTTATTGGGTCGAATGGAATGAAAAATCATTATAATGATTTTCCCACCACCTTCTCCAACTCCTTTCTTCATGCCACTTTAGGTCTCAGAATCGCCAATGACCTGGACAATGAAATAGATTTATTCTTAATTTCGTGATGAGATGTATCACAATTAGTGTTTTTGTTTTGTTGTTGTGTGGGACATGAAGAATGTAGAACTTGGTGTCTAGGTCGAGAAAAGAGAATTTTCATACCAAATCCTAAGTTGTAGCGGTTGTTACAAAATTGCAAGAGTGATCTTTGTTTCCATGGAGAATTAAGGGACTTTGGTCATCTAAGAAGGTACTTTTAATATTGAATAATTATCAATTCTAGTCTTGTATTCCTTTAGTTTGCTTTGATGGATATATTTTACTCATTTTTCTCTCATATTTTCTAGCATTTTGGGAACTAGATTTCTTATACATTATGTTAGGAGAGTGTGGGTTTTTACACGAAACTCAATATCTTAAGACAATAATCTTGTTATGTAAGATAATGTTTGTTTGAGAAATTTATTTTTATTTTTTAGTAGTTTTGTATTTTCAAAACTTTATGTAGGAAATAATGAAAGAAAAACTATAATAAAAAGTTGTTTTAATTGTTTACTATATAAATATAAACTTTTTTCAGGAAATAAATGAAAATAAGGTGGCATTTTTAAAAAATAGCCCCTGACCTATCGTGGCCATGAAAGTGAATAATAAATTTTCTTTCATATTAGCTTATATTAAATATGTTTTACATTGGTATCAATTGTATTAATCATATAGAGAAAAGACAAAAGAGACTAGAGTAGTTGCTAGTAGAAAAAGCAGATTATAAATTTTATCAAGAAATGGACTTTAAGCTAACTCTACACTAGGTTTATATCCAATTATAAATTATTGAAAGTTCTCATTTTTACACTATAAGAAATTCTTGATTTACATATAAACTTTTATCCGTATGTAAATTTAGCATTACATACAGATTTTACATATGGATTTATTATATACGGATTTTAAATATAGATTCATTACATACGGATTTATTACCTACAAATCCAAATCCGTATGTAATTACATACGGATCCAAATCTGTATGTAATTACCTACAGATTTTACGTACGGATTTATTACATATAGATTTTACATACGGATTTATTATATATGAATTTTACATACGGATCCAAATCCATATATAATTACCTACGGATTTTTCCGTAGATAAAATTAATATCATTAACATTATTATTACTTTTAATATTATTACTAATTATTATTATTATTATTATTATTAATTAAATTAACATTATTATTATAATAAATATATTATTATTAACTTATATGATTAAGAAAGTTATTATTATATTTAATATTATTTTTTTAATTATTATTATTAATATTAATAATAGTATTATTATTAATACTTTTATTAATATTAATATTAATATTATTAAGAAGAATAGTATTAGTATTATTAATATTGTTATTAATATTACTTTGATATTATATTTATTAATATTATTATTATAATTAATATTAATATTAACATGATTATTAATATTATTATTAATATGATTACTATTATTATTAATATTAAAGATAATAATATTATTATTTTAGTACTATTGATATTATACTCACTAATATTGACAAAAATAATAATAGAGTCATAATAAGAATAATAACAATAAGTATATGATTGCAAAGTTGATGTTGGTGTAGTGGTTATGACTTCTTGTTATAATAATAGAAATATAATAATAATTGTAATAATAAATAATTTATTTTAAAAAACATTTTGTACTTACATATGGATTTTATCCGTATGTAAATTACCTACGACCTTATTACATACGGATTTTTGTTTGTATGTAATCCGTAGATAATTTTGAATTACATACAGATTTTGTCCATACGAATTTTTGCTGTAGGTAAATGCGATTTTTCTTGTAGTGTTAGTCAATGTGGGATCTCCAATCCCTCACGCCGAGACTCCCTCAAATTCGTGACTCGGGACAACAAATATCTCACTACAGTAGAGAAGGAAAAGAGGTTGTTCAACCACAAGCTATTTTTTTTTTCTTTTTGGTTTTTCGAAATTTTTTGTTAAACAACTTCATTGGAGGAGACGTAAGGCTCTAATCTCATTCCTGCTCTTTCTTTATTTTAGGCACAAGAGAGACTTTTTAACTTAGTTTTTTTTTCTCAGTTTGCTTCTCTCTCTATTTTCCTCTTCTATTTTTTTTTTTTTTTTGAAAAATTATTTAGTCCTCTCTCACCTTATTGAGGTATGAGAGGACACAAGACAACATTCTTCTAATTTTAATTGAGAGATATTTTATTAGTGATGCCATCATGAATAGATTTTTATCTTATAGTCATGTCTTTTTAATTAAGATACGCCTAGCCTCCACAGGGTCAATGTCACAAAAAATGGTTCTTTAATGACCTACAAATGTAAGTATACTTGCTTGTTCTTTAACTACTATTCCTTCATGCTCTTTTATCCATTGAAGTTTGTAAGGTTTATGATGAGGAGTAGCAGTTAGGGCTAGCTTTTCTACCAACTTAGAGCTACAACATTTATGGCAAGAACCACTGTCCACAATGACTAAACAAGTATTTTCAAAAACTTTACACCTTATATGGAATAGGTTCTCTCTTTAAGACTGCTCAAGCTCAACATGTTGGCTTTCATGTAACCTCTTTACCGTTAGTAGCTCCCCCTCATAAGGAAAAGCTTCACTCTTTGAATCTAAAGATTCCTCTTCACTGGGTGAAGAATGTCCTTCTTCTTGGATCACTGATTCGTTCTCAATATGATACACAAACCTTTTGTTAGGATGCTTAGTATAGTGTCCTTTTCCACGACATCTAAAGCATTGGGCATCTCCAGATCTAGCCTCTTTGGAAGACTTTATATTTATTTTTTTCTACCTTCTCTTCTCTTCATTTTTTCTTTATCCCTTTCTCGTTACCCTTCATATTTGGATTTGGGGTAGTATCCCTCCCTTTTATGGCCCCTCTTAGGGTAAGAAGAGGTGGGATAGTTTTTCCTAGTGGCAAACTTCCTTTTCAGTTGTTGTACCCTCACACGAAATTGAACCAACTCATTTAGATCATTGTAAAGCAACAATTCCTTTATCCCTAATTTCATAACTCAAGTGACTCTGGAACCTAGCTATGTTGATCCTTACTTCCTCTTTAATTTTAGTCCTCATCATGAGTAGTTCTATTTAACGTCTATATTCTTCCACACTCATGTTTCTTTGTTGGAGTCAGTGGAGTTTATCCATCAACTCCCTATCATAGTAGCAGGGCACATGTTTCTTTCTAAGAGCATATATAAGTTCATTCAAATATTTTATTTGATGATT
>Ga0209700_101770_pt1:0-25000 | contig 44912 bp, 21 predicted proteins | sample SiratroredBW_FD_187528 | JGI IMG/M metagenome (GOLD analysis project Ga0209700, IMG submission 187528) | Root nodule microbial communities of legume samples collected from California, USA - Siratro red BW (SPAdes) (version 2) | ecosystem: Host-associated > Plants > Roots > Nodule | place... | reverse complement strand
GTAATTAGAATGAAATTTTACAAGACATTTAAAATTATAATTGTAACCAATTACAATGTTTTAAAATATCAATATTTACAATACAATTCAACTTAAACCTAAAATAGAAAAACATAAAAACTTAAAACGAAATATATCATAATAGAAAAGTCTTCTTCAAATCATGTGTTAGAAAGAACCTATAATTAAAATAAAAATAATTTCAATAATAATTATTACAAAAATGAAATTTGATATATAAGTAAATATTTTATGGTAATGACACTCGCATATTATGGGTGTGAAAGCCAAGAGAGGGGGTGGTGGTCATCGTCTTCAACATAATGGGGGTGAACCTGACTTGTACCAGTGGAAGCATCGCCACATTGTCGGTCCATCATCGTAGTAAGTTACTCCTTCACCATCCTCAAGTCATCCTCCATCTGGCAAAGCTTTGTGTTTGTTGTAACAAATTGTTCCGTCATCGTCTTTGTTTGTTCCTCTGCCTTCCTTGCTTGTTCCTTTGCTTGAACGATTTCGCGAGCCATTTCTTCTTCTCTTTCGGTCTGAACTGAAAAGTTACCAGCAGAAACAAAGGACGAGGGTTGAGTGAGGGAGGACACTCCTTAGCGAAAGTTAGCAGCCAAGTTTGCAGTGCCATAAACTCGACCTCTTCTCTTCCCTCCAACAACTTCCTTCCAAGCCTGAAGCTTCGTTGCTACATCTATCTGGACAGATTCGCCTGATGAACTTTCTGATTGTATGGCCCTCAAGCCCTACTAGTAGTTTTCCTACACAATCATTTGGACATTTAAATGTTACATATTACAAAAAAATTATAGATAATACGGAAAAGATTGTAAGAATGAACTTAGATAGGTCTCGTGTGAGCGAGTATCAACCCATTCACCCTTCTTGTTGGTGTGAGTGGCCATAAATAGTTCATCAGGCTCAACTAGGCGACCATGTTTGCGTTCCTGCAAAACTTTTGTAATTAGAAACAATATTTATTAGAAAAAAAAAATTATTACACTAAAGAGTTACCGAAACAATACTTACCATGCTCAGTGCAATGTCCAAGTGTGATTTACGCCCAGACGAGTACAACGCTCCACCCCGACCTGAAGACCAATTAATTTTATTTTGAGATGATTTTTCTTTGAACTTTTGAGAATCCCAATAGCTCAAAAGTCCACTCCATGCTTCCTTGCCCATCCATGTAGGTCGTGAGCCACGTGCTCTTTCCTTTCTCAAAATGTTAGAAAGCCTTTTTCTGACTTTGGACTCATAAATCTTCCTAGTCTGCCACTCATCCTGAGGGGCCCAAGTCACTCTACTCTGTAAAATAGTTATAAGCAAAAGTTAACATAATGTTAATAACAATTATTTCATTATAGTGTTATTTGATATTTAAATTAAATTACCTTAAAGTCAGTCCACCATTTAAGCTGATCTTCCTTAGTCATGGCATCATAATGATGATAGAGTCCTCTGAATGATGACCTGATGCAATGCCCAATAGCCTCAATAGCATAATGATTTGGTGCCCGGCTAAACAACATACAAATAAACATTTTGGTAAGCATTCAATTTACAAATCATGAAATTAAATGTAAATATTATTACTTACTCTTTACCCAGAGGCTAGATGATGACCTTTCCACTAGGATCACGTCAAACCTTATCAGGAGGCATCTCATGATGAAAAGGAGCAGTTATGGCATGGTCACCATCGTCACCTAGTGGTTGCATTGGAGGACTAGCATGGGCAGAGCAACCAGGTGTGGGGTCAACTATAGGATCAGGGGTGACCTGTGTGAAGGAAAGAGTGGACTACACGAAAGGAGAAAGGATGGGATGCACGAAGGGGGAAGCGGTAGGGTGTACAATGGGAGAAGGGGTGTGTTGTACAAAAGGAGGGATAGTAGAGTGTACAAAAGGAGAAGTGGACTGTATAAAGGGAGTTATGGTAGGATGGAGTGGTGCAATCCAACTTTGATTACCAGTCGGAACAGACGAGGAGGGGCTAGCTAGATAATAAGTATGACACCCCTGGTAAGTTGTACCAGCATATGACAGAGGCTGAGGTGCAAAATATGGTGGTGAAGTGTCGGGGGGTGAAGTGAAGATGGAATATATGTGTGGGGGTTGGATGATGGAGTCGTTGAGGATGAAGTAGATGAGTGGAGGGACAAGGACGGAGTAGATGACTGGGGGGACAAGGACGGAGTAGATGACTGGGGGGATAAAGATGGAATAGATGAAGACGGGGACGAAGAATGTGATGTACCGTGAGGGCTTCCAACATTAGACCATACTGATAGCCCACAATAAGGAATACGTCCGAGGTCTATAACAAGTTGGCCATGCCTAGATGTGGACGTCCACATCTGTTCAAAATTGACAATGTGTACTGCACTTCGTTATCTGAATCCCGTTGAGGATCATTTCTGAAAGTTGTATTGCCCAACAAGCTAACACTTTTGAAATAATGAGAACAAAAATATGTAATTTCTCAGTATAGGTAGAATTTACATATTGATCCTTCAACACGTGCCAAATTACCCACCGATCTTTTTGCATCTCTCATTAACCTACGAAACGGACGAAATTATAAGACTTGGTTAAATGGTTGAAATTAAAATGACCAAACTATTTACCTTTCAAAAAGGTATATCCAACGGTAGTGAACCGGACCACCAAGTAATACCTCCATAGAAAGATGGATGACAAGGTGTTCCATTGAATTGAAAAAGGCTGTGGGAAATATTCTTTCCAATTTACATATGATGATTCGTATGTTTTCTTACATTCTAACCACATCTTCTATCTTTAATGTATTAGAACATAAATCTTTAAAAAATCGACTTAATTCAGCAAGGGCACTCCATATAAAGTCTGGCAATGACCGAAAAGCAATCAGGAGTAAACATTCCATAAAAACGTGACAATCATGACTCTTCATGCCGTGCATACTTACTTTGTCAGGATTTGCACACCTTGCAATATTAGAGGCATAATCATCAGGCATCTTTAACTCGCTAATCCACTTATAAATTGATTTATCATCTTTCGGTGAAAAGGTGTAGTTAGCCTTTGGCTTTGCTAACTTTCTATTATGTAACTGCACCAACTCCAAGTCTTCCCGAAGAGACAACTCAACAACATCCAACCTTGCCTTTTCATTGTCTTTGGTTTTACCTTTAACATCCATCACACTGTTGAACACATTATCAAAAAATTCTTCTCTATATGCATGACATCAAGGTTGTGTCTTAAGAGATTATCCTTCCAATATAGGAGATCCCAAAATATAGATCTTTTAGTCTAATTGTGAAATTGTCCATACCTGGCCAAGTTGTCAAAGGGACCATCAGTTACTTTTGGAAAATCACTAACAAACCCCCATAATTGGTGTCTGTTCATGAGATAAGATGGCCCATTCATTTCAACTTTGTTTTTGAGAAATCTCTTCTAACTCTTTCTGAAAGAATGATTTGTTGGCAAGAATTGTCGATGACAATCAAACCAAGAAGTTTTGCCCCCATGTTTCAATTGGAATGCTTTAGTGTCCTGCATACAATATGGACAAGCTAATTTGCCCTTAGTTCCCTACCCAGACAACATCCCATATGTTGGAAAATCATTTATCGTCCATATCAATCATACTCGCATTACAAAGTTCTCTTTAGTTGAGATGTTATATGTGAAGACACCTTCATTCCACAATAGTTGCAGGTCATGAGCAGTTGTAAGTACACATCAATCTTCTTGGTTAGATTTGTCGGACCTAGTATTAGACAAGTTAGAAACATGTATGGCTTTGTCATACACATTTCAGGGAGTAGGTTGTAAGGAGTCAGAAATACCGGCCAACATGAATATGGAGATGCAGAAGCTTGCACATATGGTGTAAACCCATCAGAACATAAACCCAATCCAATATGTCGTGGGTCAGCTGCAAAATCAGGATATACATTATCAAAATGTTTCCAAGATTTCCCATCACTAGGATGTCGTAATAAGCCATCATCCTGTTTGTTCTCATGGTGCCATCTCATTTGCCTTGCTGAATCCATTAAAGCATACAGTCTTTGTAATCTTGGAATGATCTGCAAATAGAACATTCTTTTAATTGGCACCTTTTTATATCTTTTGTTCTGACCCTTGCCAGGCATATATCTTGGAAGACCACAAATTTTGCACTCAGTTAATTCACTATCATCTTTATAATATAACATGCAACCACCCTGAAAATAATCAATCTTCACAGACTTCAGTCCGAGACTTGAGACAACTTCTTTTGCCTCATAGTAATTCTTTCGGATAGAATTTTTTTCTTGGAGAAATATCAAGCAATAGTTGTATGAAATGATCTAAAAATTTTTCTATGGTATGCCAATTGGTTCTAGAGGCCAAAAGCCTAATGGCTACCGATAGTCGGGACTCTGTTGCTCCATTGTAAACGGGTTCATTCACAGATGCTAACATGTCATAAAACTTTTGCCCGTCTGCATTAGGGGGTTCTCCTCTATTCATCTCTTCACTTTGAACATTTTCATAATGAGTTGTTATGTCAGCTACCTGCATGTATGCATTGTAACATTTCGGTAACTGACCCAATGACACCATAATTCATGTTTTTATAACTGGTGGATGCATAACTTATACTATCATCAGTTGGTCGATCTTCTCCATGATAAACCCATACAAGGTAGTTAGGTTGAAACCCATATTGTAGCAGATGAGAAGGTTTAAGGATATTTTGATAAATACATCTCACATATATATATGAAGGTTGGTCTATTACCGTTGACACAAATTCAAGAACTCCATCCATGAATCGTTGCTTTAATCTCTTTGAAGGATCAAGCATATCATACATCCACAGTTGATCCATCTTCTACATGCTCATCATGAAATTGATATTACTAACAAATTATATGTAATTGTTGTTGTCACAATAGTCAACCTTAAAATCACCAGTGAAAAAACATAGGACGAGGCCAATGCTCGATACAATGGAAATACATCCATGCTAATGTTAATATAAATGAAAGTCAATATATTATCAAACTATGTTATCCAATTATATGAAATTTATATTTAAAGTATAACTTTTATAAAACAACAATTAAATGTATAAATTGTGTTTCCAATATTTTCTTCTTTATAAGCACAACACATGATATTATCATAAAGAGGTTAAAAGCTCAGAATATGCAATAGAGACAAATGAGAAAGAAATGATAAATAGTCCCTTAAAAAAAAGTAACATGTCACTTATAAAAAATATTGAAATAAAAACAACTTATCCAAAATATTGAAATAAAAACAACTATGAGCCTAATTATAGCTAGGACGCAAATGGAAAAAGGAACCCTTTGTTGCTTTTGAAATGTTTAATGTGTGTTTGAAATGTTTAATGTGTGGGCTTGGACCTAACAAAAATCTAATTGATGGGTTGTGGTAATGTTTCTAACGCATATGTTTTAGAGGATGATGGAAGGGAGGACAAATTTTTCATTTCTAATTAATAATTTTTTATTTGACAATTTTTAAAATAAAATAAATAAAATGATAGATTAACATAAACTTTATGAGTTAATCTCTTTTATAATTTGAAAATAAAATATTTTTATTTCCTTCCATCCCCTACCAAATCCAACTTCAAAAAGAATCACATGCCCAAGAGCAAAACATTCATTTTATTTTGTGATAAGATAAAAGGGAAAGAACACTCATCAAATTTGAAAAAACAAGGCAAGTGAACATGCTAGGTACTTTCCTTGCAACCCAGTACCTCAGAGCCTGGAATGGTTATGATAAAGATATATTAATGCCCATATTCTCCAATCTAACACAGCTCACTTAACTTTCCTACAAGGATCCTTTACTCACAAACATATTAATATGGCAGCAAAGATCTTTGAGTTCCACTCAACTAATAGTGTATAAGCACATACTTTAATATAGTAAAAGTACAAAATTGTGAATTCAATTAACTTAAAGAAAACCTTAGTACACCTCATTTGCTCCAGAACTGCATCTATATAGAGAAGGTTTTAATGGATAGTAGACACATGGTTGTTACTTGATATCAGAGACTAAAACTCAAGATATGAACAATACCACTTCACAAGGACGGCTATATCATGTATGTCCCCAAATCAAGTATTAAACTTAAACCCAACTATAATTATATAATATGTCTTGACTAGTATTGTTTCAAACCAGAGTAGATATGAAGATATATGTATAACATAGGATAGTAACAATGGATGATGGGCTGAGTCTTTATGAAGTAACCCAAAAAGGCAAAATTAATTATTACATAGGAAAATATTAACAGCAAGTCCCAACTCCATTACTTCTACTTTCAAGCAGTTACTATCTTTACTGTCTTTATAAGACCTATTGAATGCTGGCAGGCTATTTTTATTTTATGAATGGAGAGATTCCCCTAGATAACAAGATTGTGGAAGAAATTAGGAATGCAAAGGAAGGGAGATAGAAGAACCTCATCATCATTGCAGTAGCGGCAAACACATTCAGCAAACACAAATACAATCAATACAACAAATACAATAACTACAATAACATTGCTTACCTTAACGCAACCCAAGCAAAAGCAAGCTCCGTCTACAGTCAATCACTCTTGTCACCGCTCCCACAAACCCTAAACCCCCAAATCTACGTCCAACACAAAAAAAATATTAAAATAAACCTTAAACCGAAAATCCAACCAAACTAACCCACGAACGCAGTTGGAAAGGGAATGCAATTGACGCAGTTCCGTCGGCGCTCACACCAAAACTTAGTTTTGTCGGCGCCCAACCAGAACTCAATTTTGCCGGCATCCACGAACGGCGGAAAGGGGATGCAGTCGGATGCCTTATTGTGCTGCTTTCGGAGCTTCTTCAGAGCTCTCAACTTGCTATGTGCATTTTTTGGTAAAGTTCGGAACTTTCACATTTTTTTGCCTTTTTTTGGTAAACTTGAGAGCTTGTTGTGTGCATAAGAATAGCTTGAGAGCTTCATAGGTATGCTTTGAAATTTTGGTAAAGTTCTCGCATTCCACTTTTATGAATCCCGTCCAATATTTGATAGCGTGTAGTAATAAAATTTTTATATTACGATAAATAAAAAAATTAAATTAATGTATTATATAAAGTTTATATATTTATATAAAATAAATATTCTTATTTAATATTTATGTAAAGTTTATAAATAAAATAAAAAATGTTAAAAATATTATAAAAAGAATTATTCAAATTTTACTAATTAAAAAAATGTTATTAGTTTGAGGAGGTTTTTGAATAAGGAAAATTTTTTAATTTCAATTATTTGTTTGCCATGTTAATTTATTTACGAAAAATAATATGTTCAAGAAATGTTGTTTATTGAAGAAATTTTTTAACTATCTTTTGTATAAAAATTATTTTTATGGAACAAAACAAGATTCTAACTTATGGTAAAATAAAAATTTAAAACAGTATTATTTGATAATTTTTTAAGGTATTTTAGTTTAATTTTAATTTTTAGTTTAAAAATTAGTTAAAAACTTTTACTAAAACTTTAGAATTTTCCTTTAAAAAATTTTAAGGTATTTTAAGGTAAATTTCTAGTTAAAAACTTTAACTTTATTCATTATATCTGATAAATAACTTTATATTATAATAAAATTATAATACAATATATAAACATGATTACTATACAATATACAAAATAATTAAGTATAATTTGTTACAGATGATAATTATAATATGTAAATTCAGTTAAGTTATAAATAAAGATACAAACCTACTATTATAATATACAAATGACTAACTTAAACCCTAAATATAACTACCATATGTAACATGTCAAATAAAAATAACTATTATATGAATTGCTATATTATGTTTTACTTTGTTATTAAAAAATTTGTCTAATATAATCAATTCAAACAATAATATTGTACTAATAAATACAAATTATTATCATCATTTTCTTTAGTGTTATACTCTTATTTTATCGTATTATTAATATTCAAACATTATATTTATTTGTGTATATTTTATAAATATAAATGAAGTTATAAGTACAAATTAAAATCAAATATTATAACATGTATATCAATAATTCTTAAATTAACTAAATTATGTTATGTAAATATCAAAAAAATACTTTTAATTGCTTCTATTAATAATTAGGTACTATGACTTATTTTATAAAATATCTTATATGTCATATAATTAACTGTCATATATATTTTACCATCATCAAACATATGTATATTATGTAATATACATAATATATAACATATATACAACCAATGAAGGACAACAATCATTTATCATTGTTGCATTTTCTTTTTCATTGTTCTCACAATACTAATGCAACTACTTTAAATCTTTTATAAATTATTCATAGTCTAAAAAAATTTCATACATTTAAAAAAAATACATAATTTTCTATCTACAAACTTAATTCACTTTAAAATTGTGTGAAATTGTTCACTTACTTCAGTGAATGTACATGTAGAAACCATTTTATTCACAATTAATGCAATTAATTTCTAAACTTTAAATATGAATTGTCAAGGTAACATCACCTAGTTACAATTAACATTTTCTGCTTATGCATGTTCATTCCTTTCTAACCCTATTTAAAATGAAGAGTGTGTTATGCTACCTAATTAAGACACTTTTGCTACTCTGCACCCATTTCAAATGACCTCTTATGTTGCTCTACACCATTTTAAGTGGAGAGTATCTTATATTGCTATGCACATTCACTCCTCTTTCATTGGGTTTCGTTTCAAATTCAAACTTTTTAACTATCTCTTCATCTTCCTCCTCTTATCAAATTCTACAACTCAATTACATACCTAGAGTCATTATAGAATTACTATAATACTTTCTTTTATTTCTCTTATTTATTTGTTTTTTTGAAAAAATATTATAACATACCTTTGAAAGAATATACATATTCATACTATCATAAATAACTAATACACGTACCACATTGTATTTTAACAAATTACAAATTAGGTATCATTTAACATGTTATATCTTATATTCACTCATATTTTATGTTTCAACTATCATTTATTTATATTCAATTATTCAACTATCATTCATTTATATTTATGATTAAACTATCATTGAATTAAATTTCAAAAGTTATGGTCAAATATTTTTTTAATTTATTTCATCAAATTATGAATAAATAATCATAATAACTTTTCATCGTTTATTTATTTACTACATTACTTTCATCTCATTGTAATTCTTTTAATATTTTCATATTTTCTTTTGTATTAATCATACTATAAAATACTAAACAAAATTTAATATACATAATTAAATTCATAATTTTTTCTAGTTATTTAACAATAAATTTCATAATTACCTTTGAACTTATTCTTTTATTATCAAACTTACACTTATCTTATTTTTCTTACAATATTTCATTACTTTTACATTTTACTAATTTAATAATATTATTCTTATTTTATGTTATATTTTTTAAACATTATTTCTTTTCTAAATTTAATTTAATTTTAACTATATTTTTATTTTTTTCTCAACTCCACACAAAAATAAGACAATTAAAAAAATATCTTTTTAAGGTTGTGTGAGCTAAGCCGACATAACATATAGCGTTGGCCAAGCTGTCACACTCAATTTTATTTTTTTAAATTGCGTCAATCAGGTCTACACAATTTTTTTTTTAAATAAAAAAACCTTGTGACGATTGTTGCGTGGATCAAGCCGACGCTTCAGTTTGAATCCTGAGAACCATCGCTTGAGCCGACGCTTTTTGTGTGGGTCCCTTAACCTATACAAAATATTAGAAGTTAATCGAGCGTTTTATTGTAATGACGTGAAACTATATCAGAATTTATACATAATTCAAATCTTCTTTCTTTTATTTTAAGTATTGTTCAAAATTAAGTTATTATATATTAATTTAAGAAATTAATGATTATCATTCTAAATATATAAACTTTCAAAATATCTTCAAATATCAAAATCTAATTACTAAAAAAACAATTCAAAACAATTCCCATATGAACTTTCAATCAATAATTTTGTATTCATAAAAAATATATTATTAAATTTTAAAAAAACTGACTTCAAAATTTGTTTTAGGGCTGGAAATATGTTGGATCGACTTGTTTTAAGTTTAATATATGTTTTGATAAACTTTATATGATAATAGCAAAAACAAATGAAGTGAATTATAACTTAAAATTAATTTATATATTAGTTAAAAAATAATATTTCAGTGGACACTAACATAAAAGAAATTTATAATATTTAATTTTAATTTACTAAACAGAAAAAACTATTCATGGCCAGCTAAACTAAAAATAAAGACAAAATCACGGTTTGACAATTTTTTTTCATATACAATCAATCGAGAATTTTTTTATAATAATATAATAGTAGTAACATTAAGTTAAATTAATTAATAATATTTTGACAAATAATTAATGCATTATTTAGTGTAAGTAATTTATTGTTTAAAAGGATTGATTTTAGTTGTTCTTTCAAGATTTTCTGTAGTTAATATAATTAACTAGATGATTTGTAACAAGAGTTTTAACTGAAAAAACTGTGTTTGAAATGAAAAGTATAATATTTATAAGGATGGTTGGTGAATTACATTTCTACCTCTAATATTGCAATCAATAAATAATATTTTATAAAAAAAATATTTGAATTTTTTTCAATTAAATTTTTTAACTAAAAAATACTTAAAAACAATTTAAATAAATCACATATATTAATAACATTTTTATTTAAATTCATTATTTTTCTATTAAAATAGAACATCTCACTTTTTTTTTTTTTCGACAAAACATTCCAAATCAATGTTCTTTGCTTTCATATAAAAGCAATCAAACTCTTAGGAAATAGTTGTAGTAGTTTCCATGATATATTTGATTCAATATATTACTACCATAATAAAAAAAAAAAGTTCAGCCAACTCTGACTGGTTCAGTGTAAACACCAACTCCCAAAATCAAAAGGAACAGGAGTTGAAGTCAAAAAGACCGAGTGGACTAGCAGGAACTGACTTTTACTCGGGAACCAATTTGGGAACGTGATACACATGAGGTACACTGTTACCAGAGCATGATTCTTGACCAAAACCAAGTTCTGTATGTTTTTTTTTTAACCACTACAAAAAATTAAAAAAAAAATAAAAATGACTAAATATTATAAACAATTTAATAATTGAAATCACAAAAATGATCATCGTATCCTTAAATATGAAAAGGTGAGGAGCTGGCAGTATTATATCGTTATTATCTTTTACAATATTATTTTGTTATTAAACTATACTATTTTTCTTCCTATTTATTAAGAAAAGGTAATCAATTTATTAAAATCAATGAAAATGGTTAAGATGATTATATTTTAAAGCTTAATTATAATCATGGTTTCTATATCTTTCAAAATTATTAATTTGCATTTAAATTCTTTAGTAGAATTTTGACTTTTATACTTTTATAAAATTTACAATTTTTTGTTCAATTTCGTTCTTCAATTATATTTTTAGACATAAATTTGGTCCTAAATGTTTCTTCTATGTAATTTGATTTCTTAACTATCTATAACTTTATTCAATTTTTAATTTTCAAAACATTCAGAGTTATGCTTAACATTGACCAATTAAGTGCGTTGAGTTTAATAATTCAAAAATTAGACCTATTTTTTTTATTAAAATAAAGAAAGAAACATTGAAGAATTATATTTTTTAGTACAATTATAGTTAATTTTTTTTTCAGGCACTATGATATGATCTTTTCCATAAGAATTTAAAGAAAAAAAAAAACTTCATTAATATCAAGATGACGTGCTAAATGTAATTCGTAATTTTTATTAAGAAGTAAATATCGATACATATAAAAATAATCCTTCTCTCAGTTGCATAATAATTAATTTTTTAAAAAATAATATGTATATATATAATTACTAATAATTAAAATTAAGAGACTAAAATAAGAAAAAATTGAGACCAAAATTACAATTAAATTTAATTTTAATTGAAAATAGCATATTTTATAATTTCATTAAAATTATCTTACATAAGTTGTAGTTATATTTATTGAAACTAATCTTAATTTGGTGAATATATAATTTCAACAATAACTATTCTAGTAGCCAAGCATTTATTTATTTGTATACAAAAATAATATTTTTTACTTAAGAAATAAAGTCAAGTTAAATACAATATAGGAAATGTCTCGATGCCTCTAAGTACATTTTTTAATCATTTTAAGGTGTAGTGCTAATTCAACATGAAATAAATTATATCATGGGAGAGTGTTATAAAGGAGAATAAATATAATAATGTTTCAAATCAATTTGATAATAAATTTAAGTTTTAAAAAAATTCAGTTGTATCAACGTTATTCAGTTTTACAATTTTATTTTCCAAATAAACTTAAAACCAAAGTAAATTACCTAACTACACCCTCTGGCCCAAATATTACCAAATGCCCTATTTTCAATTGGGTCCTCAGAGACCATCCCTCTTTCCCCTTTTTATCTATCATAAATTAGGCTCTTAGAAAAAAAAATATGAAATAATAAATTAAAAACTAATTTAAAAGAATAGACAATGCTAAACTGATAATTCTTTTAATAAAATGAAAAATAATTCAAAACCAGTTTTTTTGTAAATTGAAAATAATTTGATTAATCTATTCCTATATTATACTTCATGATTTAATAGAATAAGTAATTTTAATTTAATTAATTTTAATAAATTATTATTATTATTATATTTTTATTTTTTATATAATTTTTTTGTCAATAATTTAAAACATAATATAAAATTATTATTATTATTATTGAACTAAATTTATAAAATAACTATTATACTTAATTTAAAACCCTTGATTTAACTATGTTAAAATTAATGATTTCAAAACATAATAGTGACCATCTTAATCTTTCTTTCCAAATTAGTCATTAAAAAAAAATGACCGTTTCTAGTCAATATGCCTGTTGGGACCAAGCATTCTCTCAGGCACACATCCTTTTCTCGATGTTGCGTCTATAAATTGGAAACCTTTGCGACCACCACCTCTTCACAACCCAATTATCCTTTGTTTCGTGCTTGTCGTGAAATAACACACGTGGGTTTGTTTCTCTGATGCAAAAGTTAATCACTTTAAAGGCTTGAAAGGGAGCTTCTTTCACTCATTAGTTCTTGTTTTGGAGATGGAAATGCTCCAAGGCTTTGTTGTGAAAGGGGGCATAAAATTGCCCATTGGATTCAGGTTTCGTCCCACCGATCAAGAGCTTCTCCTTCACTACCTCAAGAAGAAGCTCTTTGCTCAACCATTACCTGCTTCAGTCATTTCTGAGTGCGATGTGTTTCAGACTCAGCCATGGCTGCTTCCAGGTTCGTCTCAATTTTCTTTTTCTTTCTTCCATTTTTTTCCTTTTTTAGTTCCTTCATTCTTTCATTGTTAGTTAATTAGTTGTTTCATCAGATTAGATTTTAGAAAGAAAAAATACCTAAAAGTTTGGGTTTACTCTTTGCATGTGCTCCCAGATTAAGTTTTGGCAGCCATGCGAACAATAATTCATCATATCAGAAACATTCTTCCCTTGAATCCACTGATCAGCAAGAAATTTTCGTTAATACACAATGTTTATATTTTATAAGTTCTGATCTATTAATTTTGTTACAGTATTTGAATTATCCTCTTGACTGATTTTTCAAGCACTTCAAGTAAATGTTTTTCCTATTTCTTCTTGAAATTTTGATTGATCTTTTTAGTTGGTTAAATTATTCTTTAGTTGACTCCTTTTTTTATAACTAGCCATCTGGTGATTAGTTTGCTAATTAGTTTTATGTAATCAATGAACTGATATACTGCTTACCAAAACAAGATTTGATGTCTCAAAACTGAGTCTAGTGTTTAAATCAATTTCAAAATATATGATAGAATGGTGAAATTTATTAAAGTAAGTATCTTTATAATTTTCTAAGTTACCAATACATCTAATACTCACTCCAATGAAATTATCCTTCACCCAATTTGAAGTTATTGAAAAAATTGCAAGATGCAATATTATTTAAAATTTCTCTTAAATGCTTGTTATGTGTCAATTCTTGAAATGGAAAATATCAGTAGTTTCCTTTGTGGGAGCATGATGTCTAATTATTTTTGGTGAATGGTACTTGTAATGGAAAATATCAGTAGTTTCCTTTGTGGGAGCATGATGTCTAATTATTTTTGGTGAATGGTACTTGTAGGTGATTTGAGGGAAAAGAGGTACTTTTTTAGCAGTTATGGAAAAGCGAACAATTGCTGGAAATATGTCGGAAAAGAAAAAGAAATAAGGTGTTGTGAAAGGAACGAAGTAATTGGAATGAAGAAAACTATGGTGCTCTGCAAAGGAACCCGTGACACAAAAACTCGCTGGGTCATGCAGGAGTTGCGTCTAGTAACTTCCAACACACATCAGGTAAAGACAACTTTAAGGACACTTTTAAGAATTAGTTATTTAAAATTTGGTGGCCCACTTATATAACCTTTGAGGAGACTGTTTTATGCTGGGGGAAAAATTTAAGTTATATAATAATCTTTCATTGAGAATATGTTTTCTTCTTTCACATGTTGGATTTACATTTTAAAGGATAGTATTTTCAGGAAATTATATTGTTTAACTATATTTTTTTCACCAAAATTAGGAGATGAGAAGATAATTGAAAAGTATTGTTATGATAAATATATGATATTATTCTTATTAAATTTAATTTAGGAAATAACTGAGATTTGTGGGAGAAATAACAAATCCCTCTTTAATCTTTTAAATATATATATATATATATATATATATATATATATATATATATATATATATATAAATACTTTAGATATATTCATGACAAATCAAATCTATTTAATCCTTCCTAAAATCATAACTTTGAGGAAATAACTTTGAGGATTCACGTTTTCAAAGTATTTTGAATAATTTTATTATTAAGCCACATAACTGGAATGTTTATACAATCCACAATGACATATCATTTATTCGAATGATATTTAAGTTAACAAAAATGAGATTTTAGAACGGCAGACAAGTCATATTCTTCTATTAGCAACATAAATCTTTAAAACAAATTTTGATTTATTTATATTTGATATTGTAGATAATTAAATATTTGATACTAAAATAAATTATTATTTTATTATTATATAATAATTTATTAAAAATAATATAAAATTGAGGTAATTTATAAACAGTGGTATTAAAGTATATTTTTTTAAAACCTAATGTTTAAAATCATTTATTCATTAAAACCATTATATTTAAAAAAAAAACACTATTTCTGAAAGTATCTTAATCACTTCTCAATAAATATATAGAGAGATTAGTTTCACTTTTTATATTATTCTTGTTCTACTAATATCTATAGTTTCTAATTAATAATTGGCTGCAACATAAAAGAATAACTACTACTCAACATGAAGTATATTTAGTAGATTTTGTTCCAAGGAGAGGGTATTGTGCCTAAGCTGCATTATTGGTTTTACTTTTCCATTATTTGACCAGTTGAGAATTTATCCATTCTCCTGCAGATTCCAGTGGCAGATTTTGCTGTGTATGTCATATTTCAGAAAAGGAAGAAGACCAAAACATCTCAGCAGAGACCCTCTAGTAGCAGCAAACTTGAGAGAGTAGAGGATGTTAAAGCTAGTATCATGGATTTTAAAGTGGAATTTGGTGATGATAATATAGGGCTTTCTCCACCTTCTTCTCCATGTTTAAGTGAAGACACTAGTGAAGCTTCTTAACAAGTTAGACTGGGATTTAACTTCGAGAGTAGAACAGTGCTTTGCCTCTAAAGGACAAAGTAGGCGTATCTTTTAATTTTTAATAAATGTAACAACCTTAGTTGTATGTTCGTTTTGTCGTTTAAACATGTTTAAACATCTTTCAACCAGGCTTTTTTAGATTTTTCAAGACGAAAGTACAAGTAACTATCATACTCAAAATAAAAACACGCGTAGTTTATAATTAAATCATCGGAATTGGAAAAATTGTAGTCATACGGTAAATCACATTTCTATCTATCCATATCAATCAACCAAAATTAATTGATAATTTTATTAGTTATTATTTTTGTATGGACTAAAAAGGTGTTTTTTTAGTCTAGATTCGTATTAAGTTCTTTCTTTAGTGATTTAATCTTTTTAATTCATAGTTATCTTTTTGTGTATCAGAATGGGGTCATATTTGCAAAAGGTTTTTTTTGACATTGAAGTTAGTTTTGGCAATTGAGAGTGATAAATGCAAAAGGTTTTTTTTTACATTTAAGTTAGCTTTGGCAATTGAGAGTGATAAATGTTACTAGAAAAAAAATGTAATGTTTACTTGTTTCAAACAAACTTTAATATATATATATATATATATATATTTGTATTGGACTTCTACATAAATAAATTTGCATCAATAAATATATTATAATTAACTTTGTATTGGTCTAACAGTACGGTTAGTTTATTAAGTTGTTTTAGGATTAACGTTGTTGTTAATTATGTTGTCTTATCGGTTTTCAAGATTACTTTAATGTTGCTTCTAAAACTATTTTGGTTGGCTTTGTTGTCATCGACTAGATATGTAAACGTAATCTCGACTATCTGGTTTTCGTCATTTGGTTTTGACCATATATGGTACATAAGCCCACAACCTCCATCTTTGCTTGTCTTCCCTGTATAGAAAGATATTGTTATTGCTGATATGGAGGTTCAGCCTCTTGTTTCCAACCATAGCCCTGCTTTTGATTACTTATCCATCCTTGTGAAAAATTGTTAGTATGTGAGTTATTGTTGGTATTAGAGGTACCTTTCCTTTGTTGATTGTTCATGATGTAATTCACTTCCTTTTCTTGATCACATATTGGATATTAATAATGACCATTTGGATGCCCTCCTCCACAAAAATCACACTTCATATTGTAGAGAATTAAAACTCATTGCATGTAGTTGTTGGGGCAACTTAGTCATTTCTTATGAAAGAGCTTCAATTGTTGTGTCAAAATTTTACTTTGTGCTAAAATTTCATGTGTGGTGTGCAAGTCCAAAACACCTTTCTTTTTTCTTTTTTTTAATTTTACAACTTAACCCGCAACCTTAAATGCTCTTTATACTCCCCCTGAAATACTTTTAATTTCTTCCAAACTTGACCACACTAAGCACCATGATATCCTTGTTCTCTCAGCTCATAATGAGGCAATCAAGGTTAGAGCATTCAAGGATGAAGAAAAATTCTTTAAAAGGCTCAAAGGTTTAATTTTTTCCCTCAAACTTGAATCACACTAAAGAGCATGATCTCCTTGCTCTCTCAACTCAAAGTGAGATAGTCAAGGTTAAAACATTTAGGGATTAAAGGTTCAAGGATGAAGAAAAATTCTTTTGAAGCTCAAAAGCATTCACAAAGGTTTTAGTCATGAAAAACAAGGTTAGCTATTTGGCTCAAACTATAATGACATAAAAATATAAAAAAATGGCCATGATCGTATGTAAACATGCAAATGAAGCCTACTGAGGTCAATTGAGTCTCAAACTTCCTATATTCTCCTGGCCATGGATGGTTATAGATGTTGGTCCTTTAGCCAGGGGTCTTCCATCACAAATAACGCAGAGAGATCTATTGACTATCTCTATTTGCCCATCAATTTGAAGCTGACAATAGGTGAAAAAGTTAAGCTTAGTTTCTAACCTCTCCTAGAGTGTGTTATTCAGGAATGGCTAATGAACTTTTGGTCTCAATCTGACACTATAGTTTTGGGTAGGCCATGAAGTCTAACCACTTCTCTAAGAAAGAGTTTTGTTATGTTGCTTACATCATCCACTTTTTGCTAAGGTACAAAATGTGTTATTTTGGTAAATTGGCTCAATACCACAAAGATGGCATCAAAGCCCCTCTGGGTTTTGGGTAGACTAAGGACAAAGTCCATACTAATATCTCCTCATGGAGTACAACCAATAGGCAAAAGAGTGTAAAGTCCATGAGGCATTGTTATAGACCTAGCTCGTAAGCATGTTATTCATCTATTCATCTATTATCAACTCTAGAGTACTCCATAGGGCTCCTTCATGTGTTTCCTTGACAAAGTTTTCTATGTGATACTTGAGTATACAAATTTTTTCTTTTTTAAACAAATGCCTTTAAGACACATAAAAACCCCCTTTGTCCTATATTGGAAACTAGCAAAGGTGAAGGAGAAGTCAATATGTGATCAAATCCGATAATTTTTTAGCCCCAAGTTTCGAAAAAAGCATATTAAATCATGTTAATAACAAAATCATCTACAGCAAACAATATTTTGCAATCAAATTCATATATTTTAGGTTCAAAGTATTATACTTTCAATTACCAATATTTTAATAATTATATATATACATTTTAAGTTCAGACCCATCATTAAACTCATCATGTAATCATTATTTTAGTACTTAAGGCCCTTAAATGTTGCCATCATACCTTCTGAGTCATAATGGTTTTACTCTAATATGGATAGTACTAGTAGGTCATATGCTTCCACAAATATGTGTGAGCTACCCTACCTTCCTAGTCTAAAAATATAGTCAAGATGACCATCAAGAATATAGTTTGAGGCCTATGATTTAATATACCTGGGTAATTATTTATATCAATCCAAGATAACCATATACCACCCTTCATTTCCTTAGGTCTGCCTGACCTTTCCCCAAACTCTATTCCTAGTCTATCTCTGTAATTGTCCATACAGTTCTCAAAATTCACATCAGATTTACTTTCTTATCCATTGTAATTTATTTTAAATCTCAATATCATGCTTCATCTTACAATCATTCTCCGACATTAATTTTTCATATAACACTTACAAGTGAAATTTATTAACAAAAATTTTGACAACATAACGACTACATTTTAAATATCCCATAATTTTAAAATAGTCAAAATTATAAGGCAAAAAATACAGTTCATCTAGATACATATTTAATTTCAATTATCAAGTATTGGAAATTGGACACAATCGAATTAAAAACAAAATTTTATCAAACTACACTATAATCTTAAAATTCAAAACATATATTCTAGTATTTTTTTACATACATTTAAATCCTTCATTATTTGACTTAAAATACTAAACCAGGTTATTGCCTATAAAATTAGTATAAATACAAAAAATATAATAAAATTAGAACAGCAAGACGCATAAACATTTTATAAGTAAATCAACAAACTTGTTTTATTTTAAACTTTTTTTGCAAAACTTCAAATGAGGTGAGTTTTTAACCTAACCTTAGGTTTTCATACCCAAGGAATCCATTTCTGGACTCAAAATTTACAAATTGTGTACATAAAGATGTTGACTACTTTCTTGTCAAGAACTCTAGTCGAGCAACAACAACTTTAACTAATTCATCTTGGGGTATTTGTGTGTAACACCTTACTTTTATTTGTCTAAATAGATTTGAATAATCATCTATATTTTTTTATGATATTGTAGGTGTAGTTGGCTCCAAAAATGAGGTTGAATGAAGCCTCGAACTCAAATTTCAAAATATAAGATTCTGCTTTGACATCTTTTACACATCCTTCAGTCTGAAATAATTTGAACTTGATTGATAAAGATAATTTGTATTAAAATACTTGTGTTAATAAGAATCAATCATCATTTAAATTCATTGATAGCTCTGAACTATAACCCTTTGAATTTCATAACTATAAAAGTTTTTTATTCTAAAAATTCCATTATTAATATGTTCAAAAACTTACTAAATTATATAATTTTAAACTTTGAAATTAATCAGGCATTTAAGATTTATTTTATTTGAAGCAAGTAAAACTTAAAAAATAAGATCTAATGTAACAAAGTGTATTATGTAATACATTCAATATCATAATAATCATGATTATGCTTTCTTCTAAAAAAACATTTTTTAAAAGCTTTCTATATTGAAATTATTTTTATCTTTTAAAGCATATCAATAAATTAAATGATTTGTATTTCATTTAGAAAATATATTTCACAAAGATAAAATCAAGAAAAATAATATATGAAATTTTTCAATATTATATTTTCCAAACTAGTTTAACAAAATCATTTTTGAATGAAACATATCAAAATCTTTAAATGGAAATCCATTTATTTTATAGAATCAATCATAGAAAGAAATTATGTTTTCAAAAAACCAATAAACTTTGAAATACAAAAACTTTTCAAAATGGTCTAAATAAGCATGGAAGAAAGTCCTTGATCAAAACAATTAATTAAAATTATTATAGGTTTCATAATTGATCAATAAACACATAGAAATCATTTCTAAATCATAAGGTTATGTTTAGAAAACTCCATGATGTGATAGGTTGTCTATCACTAGAATGACGACTTGATCATCTAACATGGTTTGTTTGATAAGATTATCTATCAAAGATCATCTGTTAGGGGTGAATGTTAAGATCGTCTGGCGTGTTTAGTCTCCAGAGAATGTCTGATAATGTAGATTTTCAAATGTAGGTTGACTTTGACCATTTAACCCTTAGTCCGTCTAGTACAAATGCTTCCAACTTTCTTGAGATCGTCCAATGCTCCAAAAGAGACCTTATTCATTGCCCTTTTTCTTGATGCTTAATGACCAGTATATTTTGTTGTACATAACCTGGAATTCATCAAATTCAAATATAATCTTAGAATATTGTTATCATCAAAACCATATTAGTTGATTTGATCATGTAAGTAGACTTTTAAGGACTGTCCAATGCAATCCTAAGTGTTTGAATATCTAATGGTTCAATAGATATCTCTTATTATGTAGATAAGACCTAATTACCTTAACCCTTGCTCTCAGAAATTGCTTATTAAAAATTATTTATAACTTATTCCAATTAAGATTTGAATTAAGGGTTAATGTTGTAAACCAAACAGAAACAGTTTTAGTCAAAGAACTTGAAAAATATTTCATCTCTAAGTATTCATTGACTATTATAGTGCAACACTGAAATATGATGGAATATGTCTTAGCCACCTTAGTCAAAGAATAAAGAGGACAAAAAGTCAAAAGGTGGATCAAGAGCTTTCTAAAAGATTGATCTTGGGTCTCCAACTATTTGTTTGGGTCGAATCTAATCCTGAATAGATCACTCTGGAAAACTTAAAGCATCAAGGAAAAGTCTTCTAATTGTATAAATTGTTTAGAATAGTTTAGAATAATTTAGATTTTGTATTTGAACCAAGTAGAATAGATTTGGAGTTTATATTCTCGGTCATGTAGTATAAGATTTTGGGCTTTGAAGCCCATAAAAATGTTGGACATCAACCTAGACTGTCAAAGGAGTTGTCACATGACAACTTTTCATTTGAGATGATTGAAGCTTAAGAAGCAAGCTATTTTTTTGCCACATGTCATTATCTAAGTAGAGAGTATTTTGAAGCTTGCTCCACAAGCTACTCTTGCCACTTGTCATCACCTGAGGGGAGAGTTTTTATGAAGCTTCTTATACAAGCTAGGACGTCCAAGACTCTATAAATAAAATTGTCCACTATATGTAAAATTAACTTGGAATTAGTAATGAAATGTTGCCTATTTTTTGCCATTCTACTTGTTCATGAGTTCTCTCTAGGTTAGTCTTCTTCTAGACTTAGCCTAGACTCTTTCCTAGTGAATTGGCCTAACCTCTCACTCTCACAAATTCCTAATTCCGCATCAATCCATTGAACTTCTCTAAGTTCTAAGAATACTTCCGCTCATCGAAACTCCTTCATCATCCATCCAAAAGAAGAAATCACAAAGATGACAATTAAAAGAAGAGTGTTTTCTATCAGAATAGGTACCTAGCTACATGTTTCAAAGTAGACTCCCCTATTTCTCGTGTAAACTTAGTAAATTTGATATTGTATATCCTTGAGGTAATTCAACCCATAAGATTACCTCAGACTATCGCGTCCAAAAGTATAAAACATATATATTAAAAACATCCTCCTGATGAATTGAAATTATAATATATTAAAAGAGATTGAATTATTGAATAGATTTATTTGTGTCAAACACCGGGTTTTTTCTTTTTATAGTTTCATAAATAAGTTATAAGCTTAATCATTTGATGGATTGTCTCATATGAACTTCATCTATCAAACGATAGAAAATGGTCTTTAAAAAAAATTTCTTCCTAATAGTTTTTGTAAACATCATATCTTTCTGGAGTTTACCTCTCAAGAAATAATTGAAATTCACAATTTATTCATATCAAGAGTGATGAGAGTCTCTCAAAACTCCCAAGATGTCAAGAAAAGTTCACTTTAAACCCTAGAAACAAGACACAAACAAGATATGCAAGCTTCCAAGATGGTGAGACTTGGAAAGAGATGTGATATTTTTGGCTAGCCTTTTGGTGGGTTATGATGCGAAATTGGTGGAGATCATTTCTAGCTAGGTGGTGTAAAATTTGGAGGTGTTTTTGGTGGTGGAAAAGTGGGATGGCAAAAAAATTATAGGATATGTGTTTGATGGAAATCTTGGAGAGTTCTTTGGTGATTTGGTGTAGGTGGTTATGCTTTGTGTTTGGCTGAATGGTGTTTAAGGTTTTTAAGGTGTATCTTGAAGGCTCAAAAACATGTAAAGAATGGAGGGGTGCATGTTCAAAAAATTACACAATTAGATGTAAGAAATGTAATGGAAAAAGATGACAATGGATGACGTATGCTAAATGGAAAATGCATTGTTAAAGGAGTAAGGACTAGTGGAGGGTTTCCTTACCAATGTACACACCCTTATAGAGAGGGAGTTTATGGCCTTCAAGGTCTCTTGAAACTCTTCTTGGATGCTTCAATAAGACAAGAAGAGAGAATACTCTTGGGAAAGCTCAACCAAGATCAATCTTCTCACAAAAGAACTCAAACTCTCAAGCTTCCACAAGATTAGTATTCTATTTCTCAAAGTGTGAATTACATGACATGGAGGTGCTCTTTTATAGCATTAAGAGTCATGCACTTCAGGCTTTAAAGAGATTGTGGGACTTCTCCTAACACACGATGTCCTTAGGTTTGTCTTATTCTAACCTAGGTTACATTTATCCTTGAAAACATACACTAAAACTATAAAGAAAATGACCAAACAAGGTTACACAAGTTGTAGATTTTTGTCTCTTTTGTTTCTTCTATAACATTACATTTTCTAAGAGTCCTAAAAGTCTTCTTGACTTGATGATATTCTTCCTCCAACTCCTTAACCTTGCTCCTTGTAAGAACTCCTTTAGAAGCCTCTTAGATGGCTTGTACTCTTATTTTCCTTCCCTTTAACTTAGCTTTACTTCTTGTGATCACAACATCTTGTATTGGTTTCTTCTAAATAATGATCTCATCATCCTCCTTTTCTTGAGAAGGATTCATCATTGAATCAAAAGGACCTACATCAAGGAGACAAATCACATACATTAAAACTATGACTAGTTCCATAATTATTAAGATAAAGTATATAGGTATTATTGTTTATTTTTTGTAGCACTTGGAAGGGTCCATCTCCCCTAGGTTGGGGTTTAGAATTTCTTTGATTTGGGGTTCTATTCTTCCTCAAATGAAGCAAAATCCAATATCCTAGACAAAGGCAACTTCCTTCCTTCCTCTATTGGCATGACTAGCAAAAGTCTTATTTTTCTTTTCAATTTGTTCTTTAACATGTGCATGTTAGCACTGTCTAAACCATCACCACACAACATAGAATAAAGGTTAGGAATCCTAGGACGAAATCCATAGATATATCAAGCTAAGGGTGACTAGGTGTGGTAGAGGTGTATGTATATAAACCATGGGTTGACACTTTCGATTTGGCCTTTTTACAAACAACATATTTTTCTCAAAACCTTGAGAAATCTCACCCAATATGTCGCCAATAAAAGTGTTCCTTCTTGACTTCTAATGTCTTAGAAACTCTAAAGTGCCCCCGTCAAACCTCCTTCATTTGCTTCTTTAGTGAAAATTAATGTTAAAGAACTTTTATTTATACAAAGTACTTTACCTCTAAATAATAATTCATCATGCTTAAAATATCCCTCATGAGATCATTAAGAGCACTCCTTAAAGCACTCCTTGTAAATTAAAGAGAATTCATCATCTTTATCATATAACTTCTTTATATGATAAAAAGCTTGAACTCAAGCATACAGAGAAGCGTGTCTCCTTCCAAAAGCATTCACTACTATTGCTTTCAATCTAGTGTTCCACAAAAGGACTAAACATATTAAAATTATTGTCATTTTATTCAAGAAAAGTTGTTATCCAAGGAAATCTACACTACATTTGTCGGATCAAATAGATGTACTAACAAAATCCTTGAGAAGACCTTGAATTAAATATATTTGTTCCAAGCTTCGTGCATAAAATTTGTATGCTTTAGTTAGAGAAAGAATGTTAGATTAAATTAGATTAAATAGTCTTAAATAGAATTTATTTTCAGATTCTCTTATCTTCCCCTCAAACATTGTACCTGGTCTATGTAAAGTATACATTGTATCGGGTCCATCTAAAGTAGTTATGAATATGATCTTAATTGTATCTGGTCTATCTAAAGTAATAGTTATAGATATGATCTTAAGAGAGGGAAAGACATTCTCTAAATTACAACCTTTCTATCATTCTCAAGTGTAACATCTCATGCCTTATTTAAAGTCTCGGGCACATTTCATCCTAACAATAGGTAAACAAATTTAACAACAAAGAAGAATAACTGTACAGTACACTCCCCCCAGGGGGCCATAAACAGTCATTATCACACATTACTGCAATATTTGGCAGGAACTAAATATCTAGGAGCTTTGAGAAGTCTGCATCAGCAATGTACAAGGGAAAGGAAACTTCGGCTTTCCATTATCTACAAGCAACCAAAAATCACGGGAAGACTACAATGTTTACAAACTAAATGAATTCCTCAAAACAGAGTAACTATTTATGTATTTCATGATATATATATATATATATATATATATATATATATATATATACTTTGTGTTTATAT
>Ga0209700_101769_pt1 | contig 44929 bp, 26 predicted proteins | sample SiratroredBW_FD_187528 | JGI IMG/M metagenome (GOLD analysis project Ga0209700, IMG submission 187528) | Root nodule microbial communities of legume samples collected from California, USA - Siratro red BW (SPAdes) (version 2) | ecosystem: Host-associated > Plants > Roots > Nodule | place: USA... | reverse complement strand
ATCTTCGTTTTAAATTTGAATTATATAATTAAAAATTAACCTAACAAACATTAAAAATAATATAATAATTAAAATAAATATTCAGTATATTAAATGTTGAGGTGGATGTTCAACCTAAAATCTAAAAACTACTTATGTAAATACTAGTTAAATTAGTTTATAAATTAGAAGATTTTCAAATAAACTATACTTTATCACTGTTTGCCAACTTATTAATTAACCAACATAAATTACTAGCTAATTTATTATCTTTATTAAACATATTTTATGTCAAAAAAAATTATTAAACTAAAAAACTTGTATCAGAATATACATTTTTGAACTTAATTTAAAATATATTTTTTAGTATAAAAAAATACTTATGATGAAATTTTATTTAGTGTACTTTATATATCAAAAAATATTTTGACGGTAAATTTTAGATATATGGAATTAAGATATAGCAAACATATATATAAAATAAAAATAAAATTTGAATATTTCTCATGCACAAAACAAATAATTGTTTACATAATTGAAAATTATAAGAAAATAATATTTGAGAAACATTTATACGTGCTTAGCATGCATATGTATACAACATAAATTAAACGAAGTTGATAAAAAAATTGAATGCAAAAATTTATGTTGTCATTCACACTTTAAGTTCAAGCTCCAGACAAGGTAACAAAAATAAAAGCTTATGACAAAGCTTTTCATTCAAGTGTCACAACCATAATGTATAAATTGATTAATTTGATGAAATGTGTTGTTTTGTTGATTAGAACATGGCATTTGATGTTGTAGGTGAATATTTTGCATGGAGAAATCTTGAAGAGGAGGAGTGTAGAATTGTGGGTGAATATTAGTAAGAATGATTAAGTTTGAATCTTGTAAAGTTATATCGTGAATGCTTTTTCTTTTTCTTTGCGATGACAACATCTTCTTACGTTTAAAATATTTTTGGGCGTGACTAGCGAGTTGAGACGGTGTTCTGGTTACCACAATTTCTTCTGAAATCTTTTTCCAATTTACTCCATACATTTCGAGGCTAACAAGAAACCACCTACGAAAAAACAACTTACAAAATCTTAATACCTAAACGTAAAGTTACAAATGAAAAATGAAAAGAAATCAAATCATAAGATATACTTGTGTTCTTGAACGCTCCAAGTCTTCCTTGGTTTGCGTTGTCTATGCGATGCCACCAGAGAATCACTGCTCTGGTCCTTGGAGTTTGGTGAGTTGTTGGGTAACTGGGTCAAACCCGACTCAACATAAGCAACGTTTCTATTAAGTTGTGTCGGTAGCTGAGTCAGACTCGACTCAACAGGAATGACGTTTGCATTGAGTTGTGTGGGAGGATAATCAAGAAAGCTTTCTCGAGGTAATGGTTCACACACTACGTTATTAGGTTCTTTTTGGTTGATCTCAAGCATTTGACCAAACATTTCATCATTCAATGTACTCTCCCAGTCATTCTCTCCAAAATTACTCATTCTTTCTATCTTCTTTGCAAATTATATTAAAATCTGGCTCTAACAAAATAAGGTTCTCCTTCTCTAATATTTTTATAAGATGAAGTTCTCTCTTTTTCTTGCTACTTTTATAAGCTCCAACTAAGACCTATTTCTAAGTTTAATTTATCTTTTAAATAAGGATTTCTTTATCTTATCTCATCTTTTATTTCTTCTAGATATTTGACTATGATAATGGTCATATTTTACATATATGTAGAATATATGATACAATCTCTTATAACAAGTTTATTATTGCTTGCAATATACTTGGTAACAAATTTTATTACGTCTTCTTTTATATACTTAAAAGCAAATATAAATATAAAAATTGACTTAGAATTTAAATTATGATAAAAGAATTTGGAAGATGTAATTATTTATTAACGATATATTTTGTTTTAGAATTATAATAAATAGTTGTTATTATAATAAGATGTTATTCTAATGTTATTAGGTTCGACAAATAATAATATTTAATTTAAAATAAAATATTAAAAATAATATATAGTAAATATAAAATATTAAAAAAATCCTAAAAGTATTATTTCAATATATATATATATATATATATATATATATATATATATAATTCTCATTTACAATAGTTACTTTATTTGATATGGAGAGAGAACATTGTCAAGGAAATTTATTCTCAAACTGTGTTTTCTAAAAAATATTAAAAAGATTTAATTTAATATCTTATTATTTAACTGTATTATTATTTTATAAATTTGATCACTCAATTTACTTACACGTTTTATCATAATTTTTTTCGCATACTTCAATGATAGGTTAAGAAATACTAGTTTATTTAATATTGTATTTTAAGAAATGGACACATACTCTCAGTTCTAAATAACTAAATTACTAAACTCCAAATATATCAAAATGCATATATATATATATATATATATATATATATATATATATAATTACTAACTAGTATAAAAAGACACCCGTTGAATATAATATTTTTTTCCATATAAACTACAAATAACAATAAATTCATTATTTTAGTGAGGAATAATTAATTTGAACATAAATTACAAAATAATAATTGATTAAAATGGCTACGTTTTGTTTGGTTCAAAAAAAATTTGTGGTCTATAAAACTATCCAATCCAAACTTGAAAACATCTCTAGTTTAGATAAGACCATTAAATATTAGCATTTTCTATTTTTTATTTTTTATTTTTTTTATTAAATATGTCTACTTTGCTCATTTAAATGTTATCCGTTGTGTGAACATGTGTGTTTGGCATATATAATTAAGAGATTTAATCACTATATTAAGTTTTTTTTATCATATTATTATTATTTATCATATGATACGGTAAACCAGGGAACACAAGCTGGAGATGACTAGGTTAAAAGAAAGGGAAATCGTGGAGAAGAAATCTAGAAGCCTAACACTCAAGACAAGGAATGTAGATATTGAATCAAGTGAGTAAAGCTCATAAGAGTGTAGTGACACTGAGAATCTCATTCTGTTGACAAAGAGATTCCAAAAAATTATCAAGATGAAAGGCAAAATGAAGAATCAGCAATGCAAAAGGTATAACAAGAAATTTGATTGTAGTTATGCTAAATTTACCTGTTTTGGCTGTGGTAAACAGGGACATATGAAAGTAGTTTGTCCAAGCCTTGAGAATAAGGAGAAAGCACAGAAGAAAAAGAACAATAGATATATAAACAACAAAAGAGCGTATACAGCATGGAAAGATAATGATACTTCTTTTCTTCCGGCAGCTCTTCACAAGAGGAGGTTGAAGTAAACCTGTCTTATGGATGGACAAAATTCTGAGGTAAGTAGTATGGATTCCAGCACCTATTTTAATAGTAAAATTACAATTCACTTCTTCTGGCCTTCTTAGAAACCTTTGAAGAAGTAAACAGATTGGCCTTATTCAACAACCGATTGAAATGATTAAACAATTGGTTGGAAGGTAAAGTCAAAGAACTGGAAGATGAGCTATTGAAGGTGAAAACTGATTTTGATCATCTTGAAATGATTTATAAAGCTTTAAATGACTTTGATTCTAGCAAGCCAACTAACAATGAAAATTGTTCTTTTTTACAAAATAAAGTTAACTATTTGATTACTATTCCATCAAAACTTCAATGCAATCTTATGTTCTCAAAATTGTGTTTTTGAAAAAGCTGGCATTGGGTATCAATATGGTTTTCAAGGAAAGCAAAAGAAATTTAGCAGTTTCTTTAAAGGCAATGAACAACAGTTTTCACCTTTCATGAATTGTTTTTACTGTTTGAGAAAAGGTCATTCTGTTAGAAATTGTAAAGTTAGGAAATTTGATGTACCTAAGGGGCTGGTTAGGTAGGTGCCTAAAAACATCACTAACACTTGTGGACCAAATTTTAACAGGGATCAATTCCTCAAACTTAATCTGTTTTGCAGGTATGTTTGGCATCCAAGAAGTAGATGTGATATCTAGACAATGGATGCTCCAAACACATGACTGAAGATGTTTTACAATTGATTGATCTGAAGTTGAAATCTGATGGCTTTGTCACCTACGGAGACAACAACCGAGGGAAAATACTTAGTGTTGGTGACATTGGAGGAGATGATGTAATTATAAAAGATGTGCTTATGTAAACACTAGTTGAATTAGTTTATAAATTATAAGATTTTAAAATAAACTATATTTTATCATTGCTTGCCAACTTATTAATTAGCCAAAATAAATTACTAGTTAATTTATTATCTTTATTAAGCATATTTTATGTCAAAAAAATTATTAAACTAAAAAACTTGTATCATAATATAATTTTTTTAACTCAATTTTAAAATATATTTTATACAAAAAAAATTATGACGAAATTTTAATTTAGTGTACTTTATATATCCAAAAATATTTTGACGGTAAATTTTAGTTATATGTAATTAAGATATAGCAAACATATATGTATACATATATATGAAATAAAAATAAAATTAGAATGTTTGTCACGCACGAAACAAATAGTTGTTTACATAATATTACATTATAATGAAATAATATTTGAAAAATATGTATATGTGCTTATATGCATAAGAATACAACATAAATTAAAAAAAAGTTGATAAAAAAATTAAATGTAAAAACTTATACTTCGTTATTCAAGTTTTAAGTTCAAGCTCCAAACAACAAAATAAAAATAAAAAGCTTATGACAGATTTTCATTCAACTGTCACAACCATAACGTGTAAATTTATTTATTTGAAGAAGTTTGTTGTTTTGTTGATTCGAATGTGACATTTGATGTTGTAGGTGAATATTTTTCATGGAGAATTCTTGAAGAGGAGGAGTGTAGAACTGTGGATGAATATTAGCAAGAATAATTGAGTTTGAATCTTATAAAGTTATATCATGAATGCTTTTTCTTTTCCTTTGCGATGACAACATCTTCTTACGTTTGAAATATTTTTGGGCGTGACTAGCGAGTTGAAATGGTGTTTTGGTTAGAATAATTTCTTGTGAAATCTTTTTCTAATTTACTCCATACATTTCAAGGCCAACAAGAAACCACCTACGAAAAAAAAAAACTTACAAAATCTTAATACCTAAATGTAAAATGAAAAATGAAAAGAAATAAAACCATAAGATGTACTTATGTTCTTGAACGCTCCAAGTCTTCCTTGGTTTGCGTTGTCTACGTGATGCCACCGGAGAATCATTGTTCTAGTCCTTGGAGTTTGGTGAGTTGTTGGGTAACTGGGTCAAACCCGACTCAACATAAGCGACTTTTCTATTAAGTTGTGTGGGTAGCTGAGTCAGACTCGACTCAACAGGAACGACGTTTGCATTGAGTTGTGTGGGAGGATAATCAAGAAAGCTTTCCCGAGGTAATGGTTGACACACTACGTTATTAGGTTCTTCTTGATTGATCTTAAGCATTTCTTCAAGCATTTGACCAAACATTTCATCATTCAATGCACTCTCCCATCCATTCTCTCCAAAATTACTCATTCTTTTTATCTTCTTTGCAAATTATATTAAAATCTGGCTCTTAACAAAATAAAGTTCTCTCCTTCTCTAATACTTTTATAAGATGAAGTTTTCTCCTTCTCTTGCTACTTTTATAAGCTCTAACTAAGACTTATTTCTAAGTTGAATTTATCTTTTAAATAAATATTTCTTTATCTTATCTCATCTTTTATCTCTTCTAGATATTTGACTATGATAATGGTCATATTTTACATGCATATAGAGTATATGATGCAATCTCTTATAGCAAGTTTATTATTGCTTACAATATACTTGGTATCAAATTTTATTACATTCATTATATCTTATTTTATATAATTAAAATCAATTATAAATATAAAAAAAAATTAACTTAGAATTTAAATTATGATAAAAGAATTTGGAAGAAGTAATTATTTATTAACAATATATTTTGTTTTAGAATTATAATGAATAGTTGTTATTATAATAAGATGTTATTCTAATGTTATTAGTTTTTGGAAATAATAATATTTAATTTAAAATAAAATAAAAAAAATAATATATAATAAATATAAAAAATAAAAAAAATTATAAAAATATTATTTAAATATATATATATATATATATATATATATATATATATATATATAATTTTCATTTAAAATAGTTACTTTATTTGATATGGAGAGAGAACATTATCAAATAAACTTATTCTGAAGTTATGATTTCTAAAAAATGTTAAAAAGATTTAATTTCATATCTTATTATTTAACTATTTTATTACTTCATAAATTTGATCACTCAATTTGCTTACACATTTTATCATAATTTTTTTTATACTTCACTATTTATTTAATAATGTACTTTAAGAAATGTACAATTACTCTCACTTCGGAATAACTAAACTTCTCCCGAACTCCCCACATTTAATATAACTTCTCCACACTTTCCACTCACTAACCATCATCACATACACCATCATAAACTCGTCCCTCTCTAACTCTTCCACACATCTAATTAAGTAAATTTCTTCCCCACCCAATCTATATAAAAGGAGACAGGGTAGCGGTTCTGGGAGGATCATTCTCTCTGCTAAGAAAAAAATGAAAGAAATCAATCACAAAAATCCAGGAAAACAAGGAGGATTACAGTAGCACTATCACACAGGTATGATTCTTCAAGTTTGAATTCTAGTGCATCATAAACATTTTACATGATATAGTGTCTTTGCTTGTATTTTTGCAATATGCAAATATTACAAACTAATAACATAAAAAAAAAGAGAGAAAAAATATAACCCTTTACAATGGCTAACCAACCATGTCCTGTTGTAGCACACAACCAATCCTCACCACCGTCAATGCTTTACATAAATCGCCATTTATTCTCCTTTCTCTAATCCGCACCCCTTCCACTAATCTGGCAGAAGGGCCGTAACGGCCTTTGGCGAGCTACTATGCCGGAAGTTATGGATTTTTCTAACAGAAATTGTTGTTCCCAAGCTAGAAAAACTTTAAATATCAAAATAGTTCAAGGAAAATGAAGGTGTTAGAGGTTGGGCCTCTTTCATAACTATTCGCACACGTCTGAAACGAAAGAAAAAACCGAGCTCATTTCTTTTTAGAGCCATGTTAGTTATTATTCCCACCACCTTTTGCTATTCTTCACACCCATTTTCATATACACACCACATTTTTTTTTTTAAGAAAGGGGTAAAACTTAGGCCATCCATTTGGTACAATATTTCTAATATGTGTCCTGCCTTTTACAAATACACCACCATAATCTTATTTTTACATTTGTGTAACAATTAAATAATTTTACTATTTCAAATGTTTTCTTTTAGATATCAAAACAATTCTAGATACTTGCATGGCCACACACGTCATCTAGTATTTAATTTTATATTATAAATGTTCTTTTAGATATCAAATCGTCGCATGCGTCATGCGATATTCAATACAAAATTTTGGAAATAATCTTTATCGGGGTATTATGTTCTAAATAATTTTAGATATCAAATGGTCGAACGCGTCATGCGATATTTAATATGAAATTTTGGAAATAAACTTTATGGGATATTATGTTCTAAATGATTTTATATACTTGCGTGGTCGTATGCATCATCTAGTATTAAATTTTATGATTAGATTTTGTTATCAAATGGTCGCACAAGTCATGTGATATGTAATATTGAATTTTGGAAATAATCTTTAGGAGTATCATATTTTAAATAATTTTAGATATCTGCATGATCGCACGCATCATGTGATATCTAATACGAAAATTTAAAAATAAATATCAATTTTTTGTAAAAATTAAAAAAATGAAAAGTTTGAAAAATTAAAAAAATATTTCTTGTACACTAAAACTCAAAATACAAAATTTTTTAAAATTAAAAAAAGATATCAACCCAATAAATAAGTTTTTTCTAGAATTACATAATTCCTTATTTTTTTATTTTTCATTGGGAATGAAAATACATAAGAGCAAGGTAAATTTTTGTCGAGCCAAAAAAAATATTTTATTTGTTTTTTTACTTGTATTTTTATTTCCTATTTTGGGGTAAAATAAACATCTTAAAAATCATTCACTCATTTAATTAAAGATATCATTTTAGGACCGGATTGTATGATGTTAATACATTTTCTACACGTAACTGACTTCTACTCTGGTTTTGCAAACTTTTCTTCATTTTTTTATAGTTTTCCATAATAAACTATGGTGGTGACTCTTATCTGAAAGTTTTTTTATCGCCCTATCGTGATCTAGTTGCGACAATTATTATTATTATTATTATTATTATTATTATTATTATTATTATTATTATTATTATTATTATTATTATTATTATTATTATTATTATTATTATTATTATTATTATTATTATTATTATTATTGTTATTATTATTCTTATTCTTCTTATTATTATTCTTATTTTTATTCTTATTATTATTATTAAATAGTACATAAAAGTGGATTATGCTTTATATGGAATTCTTGATTTTTCATTGAATTTATATTGTAATATTTCGTTTGAGTAACACTAGTCATTATTAATTAATATGCGTTAGATTTATGTGAATGTGTAAAATGGTTTATTTGTTCAAAATAGTTTTGGAACTTTTTTGTAAAACTGTGATTTTGTATAATTTGTTTAGCAAATGAATCTCAGCCCAAGAGTTTGTTTTGAACAAAATTCACCCCACAAAATGGTCATTCTCTAAATGAACTTGGGTGAATCAGCCCAAAAAGAAATTATATTTGCCCAGTTATTCCAAGTATAAATCGCTCAACTAATGAACTTTGGTATGATTTTACATGTGCTAAAGTAGTTACATGTGTTGTTTTAATGGTGGTATAATGTGATATTTTTTATTTATACATGATATGATTATGATATGATTATGTTGGAATTAGATTGGTTGAGTCGCATACTTAAAGATGGTGTGACCTTAGTTTCATGTGTGATTATTAAGTAACGAAACCTATAATATAACAAGGATTTCCTTACTTCAGTAGTGGTTTATATTATATAAATTAAGATATAGTGAGAAGCTAAGAGAGAATACCTAAAGCATTTAAAATATTTGTAGATGTACGGAGAACTGACCTTGGTCCTTGATTTTGCGATCTATTTGCATATCAAAGTCTTGAATTGAACAAGGAGTTAGCTTTTTTAGTAGAACATGCTTAGTATTTTAGAAGACATTGTTTATTGTTTTGTGTCTTATACCAAATTGTGTTTAGATTCATTGTAAATCTATAGTGTGGGGAAATGACTCAAATATTTGTTGTTTGCCTCGTGTCCAATTGTGTTTAGATTCATTGTAAATTTATAGTACGTGGAAATGATTCAAATATTTGTTGTTTGTCTTGTGTCCAATTGTGTTTAGATTCATCATAAATATATAAATCTATAATATGTGGAAATGATTCAAATATAGTTTACTGACATGAGATGTGTTGATTTGGAGTTTACTTTAATATGTTTAAGTATATTTAGTTGTATATTGATTTAATTTTAAATAGTTCACTCTACTTGAGTGATTGTTTGGTTTTCTGTTGTGATTGGACCTGGTACATGAATAGGTTTTAATGCATGTTTTTAAAACAGTACTAACAGATAGATTTTTCATATCAACCTCCTTTTTTGACTTATCTAGATATACATATTCTTATTTTTTATTAAACTTATCTATGTTATAGAAGGATCATGTATTTATAAGCACTTTGTTGGGTAAAACTTTTATTACATTAAAACTTTATGTTATAGTTTGTATAGTAGGGTATATACACATTTTGTCTAATGTATGCATTTATCAGGTGTTACGTTTATCGTATAAGAGTCAATCGTATTCTAGATAGATTTTATGGGAATGACTTTGTTATGTTTCTTTGGTATATAGATGTTTATTTAATATACTTAAGGAATTAGTTTGAAATTTTTTGGTATGTTTTTCTAGTATAATTCTTTATATGCTTATAAAATGATACATATACATGTCTTTTAGTGAATAAAGCTCACATAGTTAGGGTCATTGAGATGATAACTACAACTTCACCAGTAAAGTAACTCTCTGCCACAATAATACTAATTTGTCATGCATTATTTGTACATCGTTAGGATGACAATAAAATCATAGACTTTACATTGATAATATTATTGAAGTTTAGAGAAATATGAGACATATTCAGTCAAATATTAAAAATAAAACAAGTCTCAATCTAGCTAACCAATGAATTATGAACAGTGGTGGCTTAAGGCCTAAGCAGGTAAAGTAACCGTTTTAGGTCTCAAAGTCTCAAAGGCCTCAAAAAAATTTTATATGTTTTAGGCTTCAAGGTCATAAAGGCCTTAAAAATATTTAATATGTTTTAAGCTTCAAGGCCTCAAAGGTCTCAAAAAAATTTAATACTGACATATTATTATAAAATAAAAAATATTTAGTTTTTAAATTATACGAACAAAATTTTAATTAAAAATTTAAATATTTTGACTGACTTTAAGTTTACATTAGTACTATAAATATTATTTAATGACTTTAAATTTATATTAGTACTATAAATATTGTTTAACAAATAATATTCTTGAAACTTTCTTATAATAAATTAATAATATTTTTTTAAAAAAAATTGAAATCTTTCGCAAAATTTTCTAATTTATTGCTTCCCTATATTCCAACCTCTCTTAATATGTTATATCATTGTCTGACTCTTCCACTTCTCTCCTTTCTTCACTTATCTCCTTTCTTTCTCTGTCTTTTTGTTCCTTTCATAATATTATTTCAACTTGTTTTCAATTTCAAATTTCTTTCATTTCATATTTCATCATTCTATAATGTGCATTTATGCTCGTGTGTTTTTTGGCTCCTTTTGAGTGCATCAATATTATATACAAATAATGAGGTTGATCAATTGATCCCAATTTTTTTTATTTTTCATTATTTTTGATTAATCTTAAAATAATTTGTACAGATTCAAGAAAGAGAATTTAAAAGTTACAAATTATATTTAAAAACATACCAAAGGACAAGATCGAAAGATAATATCATAGGAGACTTGAGACTCTACGATCAAGTTTATTGTCTTGACAATCAAGTTTATCTTTTTAACTTAGACTTATTTTATATACTTATAAGTTATATTCAGTGTGATATATATTATAATTTTTAATTTTATATAAATATACAAATATGGCAACTAGAAAATTTGAATCAGGTTATTCAAAACTTAAAAAAGAAAAAGAGTTGAACTTTTGTTGAATCACAAAAAGGGGCTATGGATAAATTTATAAAAATAAACAAAAAAATGAATTAGAAAATACAGGTGAGTCTTCTTTGAAAGAATGAAAAGTATTTAAAACATGATAATTTATTCGATCTTGATGGCTTAAATTTATTTCCAAAATTAAATATCTTAAAGGAGATTATATAATTAGAAATGATAAACCAATTGACATTCTTAATTATATAAAAAGAATAATTTTTTTTTCTAAATGTAGTTATTTCAGTTGAAAGGAATTTTTCAAAACTTAAATTAATAAAATCTTATTTAAGATCAACAATGTCTCAACAAAGATTAAACATATTAGCTTTATTGTCTATTGAAAAATATTTTTAAAATTAAATTAATTATGATAATTTAATAGATAATTTTGCATCAGAAAAAGTTCGAAAAATAAATTTTAGATAAAAATATCATAATTTTAAAGAGTTTATTAATTTAAAAAAGACCTTATTTTTTTATTCGCTTTAAGTCTCCTAAAGTCTTGAGCCGTCATTGATTATGAATATGGAAAGATATTTGAAGCTACTTTGTGTCTTAAGGACAGGAAAGGATATATGAGAGGATAAGAATGAGATGGATGATTGAAGGTCGAGGTAAAACTATCACTTAGGATAATTTCATAAGTTTTTAGAAAAGTATTTCCATGACAATGCGAGATACACAAAGAAGACAAGAAAATTAGTTTGTGACTGAGCATGGTACTAGATCTAAGCAATTAACAAGGTTCCATACTCAAACCATGTTGAGGCTTAGAAATGTAGAAAGTTCAAGTACGATGTAAGACAAACGATAAAAGAAATGATAGTTTTTATGTCTATCAAGTCATCTAAACATAACATTCACTCACGCATATTCATACACCCAAACACTCACGCACCCACACGTTTATCATATTTTTTTGAAATTAAATATCATGAAAAGAAATATTTAAACTAAAATAAAATGTATACAAACTTTTATTCTTCTAAAAGAAACTGCTATAAAAGCTTTATATTACTTTATTAGCAAGCATTACCTACTCTACTAAACTTTTCCCTAAAATTTACTTAATAATTTGTTTTTTATACATGCAATTGTTTTATATAAACTTAATAACTTGTTTCACACCTTCGGAAAAACCTCCACGGCACAAATAAAAAATTTACAACAAATTACACTATTTGTTTAACAACACTTTCAAAACTTCCATGGCATACAATATATCATAGTTATACACTTTTTTTTTTTCATAAACGATTCTCCAATTACTTTTTTTTAAAGGGTCACCAGTAATTGTTTATGTTATTTGGGAAAATAAAACCATATAGGTGTTGCTTAGAACAATTTTTTTGTAAAAAGGTATTATTGCTGGAAAAAATTCCGATCAAGTAAGGTTTTGAAAGTTGATAAACTTTAAACACTTTATTTCAAATATCGATTTGACATGAAAACTCAAAACTAGACTTAGATAGAATTTGGGATGAAAATATTTTCTTTTACTTATCTATTATAGATTAATTTATTTTAACGGATATAAAGCACACATATTTTATTATTTATATTTTGTTCCTTTAAACAATGCCACTATAAACCCTAATTTATATCATCATTTGACCTTATAATTTTGTTTATCATTCGCATTTCTAGATTATTATTATTTTCAACTTTAATCGAAGGAACTGGAAAAACGAAATTTATTTCTCAAATCTAATAAGAAAACCTTCATTTTCTTCTTACATATGGATGATAATAATTTCAATATTTTTATGTACCATTTAATTGAAATATCATTCGTAATTTACGTATAAATTATTTTTTTATTACACATTCCTTGTTTTATATAAAAATAACTTAAATAAACAATTATGAAAATTAAAATGAAATTTTTAAATATAAAAATGTATGAAAGTTTTATAAAAAAAAATTGAATGAATTATAAAATTTCTCTAATTTTTTAACTTTAACTTTTAATTTGCATCACTTTTTATTTATGTTTAGTTAATACGTTCTTTCTAAATAAAATAATGGAATTAGATATGGTATCACTCTTAATATTAAAATTAAGGTACAACTTATTTGATTAGAATATTCAAAAAATTTATAATTTTAATCATTCATAATGATAATATCATGAGTTATAAAATACACCAAACATATAATATTTTATTATAATAAAAGTATATAGATATTTGTTATATATTTTTAATTTTAATCTAACGTTATAATATTGTAGACTTATTTATAAACTCAACATTGAGTGATGTTTATAAAAGAATAAGTTGTTCTTGACTCAATATTTTTTTAAAGAAAATATTTTTAGAAGAAGTTCTTCATTTCTTTCATAAACATATAATTCATTATTTATTCCATATATATAAAGTGATGTTTATAAAAGAATAAGTTGTTCTTGACTCAATACTGTTTTAAAGAAAATATTTTTAGAAGAAGATCTTCATTTCTTTCATGAACATATTTTATAAAGTAGTTATTTATCTATAAAATATATATATATATATATATATATATATATATATATATATATATATATATATATATATAAAAGAAAACATAAAAATAGTAAAACTTGTATAAATATCATGTATTAATCTTAATAAACTTAATATATAATAATAAATAATAGAGATATGGGATTTTAATAAGTATAATGGATATTTCAATTTCGTATTAATAAAATTACTACTAAACAACAATCAAGAGGAGTTGAACCCATGACCTTTGAATATTGAAAGAAGCCTTTAACCACTACGGCAAACAATCTATATGATTATTATTATTCTTATCTATATGATAATATTACCCACGAATATAGGTATGTAGGTATTATCTACGAAAATAGTTCGTGGGTAATACCTACAGACTAATATCTGTGGGTAATACCTACAGACTAATATCCGTGGGTAATACCTACGGATATGTGTCCGTGGATAATATATACGAACCTCTGTCCGTGGATAATATCTACGGACTTAAATTTGTGGGTAATACCTACAGATACAGATCTGTAGGTAATAATCCATAGGTAATGTTGAATTTACCTACGGATACATATTTGTGGATGATAATCTATGGATAAATTAGGTTTTTCTTGTAGTGTATATCCAATCTTTCATTATTCACAAAGAATACAAAACTTATATGAAAATTATTAGAATAATTAACTATATTTATAACTATTTTTCTTGAAAACATCACTTATTTTTTTAGTCTACAAAGTAATATATGCACACATTTTATATTTTCCTTAGTGATATTGAACATGTATCATATAATCTAAGTTTGATTTATGAATATTCTAGTTGAGGATCCTATTTTGAACTATCAATAAAGTAATTATTCTTTTAAAAAAAATCTAAATTCAATTAACATAGTCATAGATGTAATATCCTATAAAATAGTTCTAGAATAAAAATTAACCTAAAATTTAGTTTTAGAGATAAATATGATAATACCTAATTTCTTTTTTTTAAAATCATAAAAATAGTAAAATCAGTTATTCGGTTTTATTATTATAAAAATCACCAACTTTCTTTAAGAAAATATTCAGTTTCATTTTTAGAAAAACCACCAACTTCCTTCCTAAAAGAAGTGGTCGTTCCCTTTCTTCTTTTTCTTTACCTTCTCTCTAAAGCTCGGTCTTCCTTTCTATCAGATCGATGATTGGAGGTCACCCACAAATTTCTAATGTTGAGTAGAGTAAGAGTGTTAAATCAGATTCTTGAATAGAGTTAGGTTGCCTATGATTTTATATTGTTGGAACTCTTTTGGATGTCTCTACACTATAGAGGCAAGGGGAGCTAATTGTATGTTTTTTTATGTTAGTTTGAGACAGGAATTTATCTAGAATGATGATAGTTACGGGAATCTAATTGTATGTTTTTTTATGTTAGTTTGAAATAAAAATTTATCTAAATGATGATATTTGGTAATGGAATCTAATTTGAATGTTATTAATAGATATTATAATTATTTGTTTTATTAAGTATGAATTAGATGAATTTGAATTAAATAGAATGAATGTTTATGTATTATATGATGTTGTATCAATGTTTGTTAATGATGTGGTGTGATCTGAGACATAGTATATTCAAAAGATGAGATATTCGTGTTGAGATTGTTCAGATGTGCTTTATTTGTAGATTTGATCAATAAGAACTTATCCTGATTCTAATAGTCATTGAAATCATAGATGGAGATTATTAGGTGGTGAGAGTCAGAGGAAGTTCATATGACTGCGTTATGGTGTGAAAAAGAACCGATTGGACTAGATCATATGGATTAACATGTTTATATGACTATGCTACGATGTGAAAAAGAACCGGTTAGACCATATCATATGGATTGACAAGTTAATCATTGACAGGTTAACCGATATATGAACCTATTAACCCACATGATCTGATCTAACCGATTTTTTTTCACACCATATTGCAGTTATATGAACCTGTTAATTCATATGATTTAGTTCTTTTTCATATTGTAGCGTAGTGATATGAACCTCCTTTGACTCTCATTACCTAGTCATCTTCATCTATGATTCCAATGACTAGTAGAGTCATTATTAGTCCTTATTTAATTATTTATCACACACCACATCATTCATAAACATTGATACTACATTATATAATACATAAGCATTCATTCTATTTAATTCAAATTCATCCAATTCATACTACATTATATAATACATAAGCATTTATTCTATTTAATTTATATTCATCCAATTCATACTTAATAAAAAAATAATTACAAATATATATTAAAAAAAATCAAACTAGGTTCCCTCTAATCGAATACTATTACCACTCAATGTCAGGAATCTATGGGTGACCTTTAATCATCAATCTGAAAAGGAAGGAAGACAAATTTTTAAAGAGAAGACAAAAGAAAGGGAACAACAGATACTTAAAGAGGGAGTTGGTAGTTTTTATAAAAATGAAAATGAATATCTTATTTGAAGAAGATAGAGTTGGTGGTTTTTATAAAAACAAAAACTGAATAATTGATTTTCCTACTTTTATAGAATTTTTTATTTTTTTAGAAAAAAATCTTTAGGTATTATCTTATTTTTTTTAATTATTTAGGTGTTATCTTATTTATTTCCAAAACAAACTAAATTTTAACTTTTTTACCCCAATAACATTTTTTTACTTTTTATTTTCCTTAATAGACTTTTGAGTCTTTAATTCTTAAAATAACACATCTTTTTATTTTCTCTTCTACTTTTAATTTGATTTTTTGTTTTTTTAGGATTATATTAATTGTTTTGTTTATTTATTTACTTTTTTTTACGTTACATCAATTATGTTGTTTTTCTATTTATTTTATTTTTTGTTTTTTTATCGTCAGTAGATCAATTGTGTTATTTTTTTATTTGTATTTTTTTGAAAGTTATTAAAAATTTTAATTAATAGTTGATTAAAACTAAGATAAAAAATAATATAAAAATAATTAAATTAAAATTAAAACAAACAATACAATGAAAATAAAATGAAATATTTTATAGGTTTTTTTAAGTAATTAATTATAATAGAAAAATAAATGATAAATTATTTTATTTTATATTTTATGAAAAATTTAAATTTGACAAAATAAATTATAATAATTTTATAATTGTATTTTTTATTAAAATTGAAATTGGAAGAAAAAATTATTATAAATTATAAATTTATTATTTGAATTAAAAATTACAAAAAAAAAATCTAAATAATTAATAGAAAAAATAAAATAAAATTTGGATAAAGATAAAATTTAATTTTTTATAAAGATAGAAATTGATTTTTAATGGAGTTAGAATTCAATAGATAAATTTTGATTTTTGATAAAGATAGGCTTTTGATAAAGATAGAATTTGATATTTGATAAAGATATCATTTGATTTTTTCTAAAGATAAAATTTAACTTTTGATAAAGATGTAATTGATTTTTGATAAAGATTAGATTTGAGTTTTGATAAAAGATAAAATTTGATTTTTGGTAAAGATAGAATTTACTTATTGATAAAGATAGAATTTATTTTCTTTGTATTATTTTTTTAAAATTTTAATTTAATTATTTTTATATTATTTTTTATCATAATTTTAATAAACTAATAATTATAATTTTTAACAACTTAAAGAAACACAAATAAAAAACATAACACAATTGATGTATTGACCATAAAATAAAATAGAAAAAAATAAATAGAAAAATAACACAATTGATGTAACCGTAAAAAAAAATAATACAATTAATATAACCATACAAAAAGACAAAAAATAAAATAAAAAATAAAAAAGAAAAAGAAAAGTGTGTTATTTTAGAAATTAAAGAATAACAAGGTTTACTAAAGAAAATAAAAAAAATACTATTAGAGTAAAACAAATCCTAAATTTTAAGTTAATTTGGAGTCTTGAGCTATTTTGGAACTATTTTCTAGAATATTATAATAGATTTTATAATATTATTATTTCAAAGTGACTAGATGTAATGTGAATTAAGTTAGTCATACTTTGTCTTTGTCAACACATAAAAAAAATAATTTTTGTTATTTTTGCATTTTAATTCTTAATGTGTACATCCTATTTTGTTTTTTTATTATCAAGACGAATTCTTCCTCCACCCCCATACCCTCTTCTTGCACCTCCATACTAAATATGAAATTACACATATATCCTTATCTTAAAATTGGAAAAGTCAGTATTATCCTTTATCTTCTTCACCTCTATAACTCTCATCCATCGTCCACCATGTCACCGCTGCCGTCCAAATCTTAAATTAAAGCTTCAAACAAGTCTTAGGTAAGCAATTATTGATGTTTATTAGCAATTTGTGAATAGTATTGTTGATTAGAGTAGTTAATTTGGTGATTAGGGGACTGTCGAAGACGAATGACGACTTTTGCAATTTGAGAGTTTGACAACCGGATGGCACCCCATCCGGTTCATATTTTGAAAAAATTTGTAAACCGGATGAGGTGCCATCCGGTTGTCATTTTGCAAATGTGAACTGGATGAAACCCCATCCGGTTCACATTTTTGTAAACCGGATGGGGTATCATCCGGTTGTCATCTAATTTTGAAAATGACAACCGGATGGCATCCCCATCCGGTTTACAATTTTTTTCAAAATGTGAACCGGATGGGGGTGCCATCCGATTGTCATTTACAAAACAAAATGATACTTTTGGAATTAAATTTTTTTTGGAGGTGCAGGAAGAAGGTATGGGGGTGAAGGAAGAATTTGTCTATTATCAATAGTGGCCTTTGGCACACATCTTTTTTTTTGTTCTCACTGGTAAATTGTTTTAGACCCATTTTGTTTTGATCATTTGGCTAATTTACCATAATAGTGTAATTTTTTTCCTAAATTACCAAAAAGGTGCAAAAAAAAATTTTATTACGGATTTGGGTAAGTCGTATAGCATGGTGGCGAGATGGTATGAAGAAGTCATACCACATTGTGGTGAATTTTACTGCGGCAAAAAAGTCGTACGACAGGATGGCGACTTCTTACTTAAAGTTGTACCACGTGTGACGACTGCATTGGCCACATTTGCAAAGAAGTCGTGTTACGTGGCAACGACTTCTTTGGTGGAAATTGCACAGAAGTCTCTGCCACGTGGTACGACTTCTTTGCAAATGTGGCAAAAGAAGTCTCCGCCACGTCATACGACTTCTTTGCAAATGTGACAAAACAAGTCTCTGCCACATGTGACGACTTCTTTGTTTTTCATTTCATACTTCTTCTCTCAACCGTGAATTTCAATGCAATGTTGCAGCGAGATTCTTCATTTTGAGTCACCAGATGTATATTTACTGTAATTACATTTACCAGCATCATTGTTAGTTAGATTAATTTAGTTAGTTTATATTTAGATCTAAATCTCGTCATGGCGGCATCATTCCTTCGGTAAGAAACTCATAATTCTTGACTGATACGACAAACTTTTAATACTCCCTCTCTACCATGAAGAGCTTGTTCTACATGAAATTTTACTATAATGTATTTTTTGAAAATATGATAAACTTTTTTTACTATAATGTGTTTTACATAGAAGTTTATTTAAATATTTTTTTTCCTCTTGCATGTTTTCCCAACAACTAATTTACAAGTTTACACAATGCACGAGTCCCTAATTTTTTTATAATTTTTTTGTTAATTCAAAATAATTTTAAAAATGTATAATTATTTAAACAAATACTTATCCATGTTGTTTTAATGTAATTTTAAAGAGGCAAATTATAATTTAATAAGTTTACACCATGTTTTAATTAATTCTCAAACTTTATCCCTTTTACAAATAAATACTTTAAATTATAATTTAATTTTAATTAATTATTGAACTTTTGTTGTTTTCATAAATAGACATATAGAATTTATTTTTAGTCTTATTAATTCTTAAATCTTGCCGTTTATATATAAATATGTTTTATAGTAAGTTTGAGTTAAATCGTTTGGATCAAACGTCATAAATTTATTAATTTTTCTTCTTTTTGTTATAATTCATTTATAAATTAAAACAAAAGCATAGAAGATAAAAATTTCTTTAAGAAATTATATTAAATAGTTGTAAAATATTTTTTGTCAGTTTTAATGAATGTGTAAATATTGTGGTGCTACTGAAAAAAAAAATATAAACGTCAATATTTAGTTTTGCATGTTATAAATACAATGTCTATCATTTTTTGGTACATGTATTTTGCTACAATTATTTTCTACAATGTTACAAAATAATTTAGCAAGCTAAAACAATATAAAATATTTAAAAATAACAATTTAAATGGTAATGAAATATATTATATTCATTGCTTAAGTAATGTAATTTTTTATTCAAGATATGTCTTAATATGGATAATACTCACTAATTTAGATATAAATATGGACAATATTAACTTTGTAAATTTTAATAAACAATATGTCTTAACATGGATAATACTCACTAATTTAGATATAAATATGGACACTATTAACTTTGTAAATTTTAATAAAAAACCAATAATATATAAATATGGATCTCAAACTCTTGTCATCCAGTAAAAAATATTGAGTAAGTAAATGAAAATGATAAATATATTATTAAATTGCATAATATGTTTTACAAATGAGCATAACTTATTGTCGATATGGGCAATTGGTCATATTGTGTCCTTCATTCCTACAATAAGAACATTTTTTTGGTTTGTTGATTGGTTCATCTATTTCATTATGGAGACGTGCAGTTGGTGGTCTTCCAGAAGCTTTACGTCTCATATGAGGATCTGGAATGAAATTTGGTCCATTATAAGTAGACCAGTATTCCTCATTCTGCAGTGGATGAAATGACATCTCATGGGCCTTGTAAATATTCTGGAGACTATAAACTGGATCAACAAATATCAATAAATTGAAGTGACAAAAGGAATAAACTGCAATCACATGAGGACAAGGTAGTCGGAGAGCTTGAAACTCCCCACAGTCACACCACCACTCATTCAATTTTACCTTAAAGGACATAGGTCGGCGTCGAAGATGGTAAGAGGCAATTTCCTGAACATCAAATTCTGTATTATCTTGACTAAATGTCTGGACATGACACATGGCAGATTGCTGTTGATTTTTCCTCAATGAAGCAGCAATATCTTCAGGAAATTGATAACCACCTGCTATCATAGATGCTACCTTCGTACCTCGCTCGACAAACCATGAATTTGTTCTTTGAAAGGTTGTCTTAACAAGAGCCCAAATGGGTAAGGATCGTGCTCCCTTCAAGATAGAATTCATGCATTCATCCAGATTAGTTGTCATATGGCCATATCGTTTACCACCGTCATAGGCCTGAGTCCACTTTTCCAGTGGTATGCGATCTATCCACAAAGCTGCCTGACGAAATTCTGTTCGTAATGTAGATAACTTGGCTTGAAGTCTGGATTGTTTCATTTCATAACCTGACATATAATTGGATACTTAAATTACAAAAATCAATAAACTGAGATAATACATGTATAAAAAGGAAGTGAAGGCATATACAAACCCATGTTAATTAGTTGTCGTTTAAGCTCCGCGTTTTTAAACTTCTTATTGAAGTTTGATGCAATGTGGCGGATGCAAAACACTGATTGTGATTCCCAACCAACCTCTGGAGATTCCAATGCTGATAGTATGGCTGAGCCTCTGTCAGTTATAAGGCAGACATTTGGTTGGGGTGTGACCAATGCACGTAATAATTGGAAGAACCATATCATGGGCTCCTTGGTTTCTCCTTCAACAATTGCAAAAGCCAATGGAAATATGTTGCGATTCCCATCTTGACTAATTGCAGTTAAAAGTTGCATGATATTTGCCAGTTAAAAAGGTTCCATCAACTTGGACAATGGGCTTGCAATAACTAAACCCGTCAATACAAGGTTTAAAAGCCCAGAAGACACGCTCTAATACGTGACAGGAGTTGTCTTCTAGACCGTCAACAACAACCGGTCTAGTGACATACTGTATAATTGTTCCTGGAAGACTTTGTTGTAAAACTTGAAACCATCTGGGAAGATAATTATATGTCTTCCCAATTGCCGAACTCTATGGCAAGAGGCTTTTGCTTAGCTATCCAGGCTTTTCTGTACGTGACACTATAACCATACCGGTTTTTGATTTCTGTAATCAAACTTTTCACTGGAATTGAGGGATTTATCCTTACGGTATTCACCATGATGGATGCAATTTGGTGTGAATCTAGGTTGACGTGATCTTGTGACATTACAGTTGACAAACAAGTGTGAGGTGATTCAATTCGTTTGATCTCCCATTGGTCTCTAATTTTTGAGTAAGATGCTTGCAGTCGCCATTGACAACTGTTGTTATAGTGAATGCATCTAACAACATATCTGTCTGTTTTTGATTCGACAACCATGAATTTGTACCCTTGCTGAATGTGAAACTATTTGATTGTACCGACCGTTGCATCTTTGGAATTGAAACACATGTGCTCCTCAAGCTCATATTCCGTATTTGTTGTTGTTGTGGTATTTGACTGATATAGATGAATCGTGTTTGCAGGCACATCATCTTCCATGTCCTCAGGATCTTCATCTTCTGAGCTGGAATCAATTACGGATAATTGGTTCATCCTCAGACATTGTAGAACTCCCAACACCATGAAAATGAATCATTGTGATTGAGAAAGTAATTGAGTAAGAATGGTTTGATATGGAATGGAGAATAGGAAAGAAGAAAATATTTGAGTGAACCATTATAGAGAAAGTGAACACAATATGGGTGGGTAGCATACAACGAAAGTGAACACAATATGGGCATTTGCATGCGATATAAACTCACAGAAGTCGTACCACATGGCGGAGACTTCTGTGCAATTTCCACCAAAGAAGTCGCCACCACGTTGCACGACTTCTTTGCAAATGTGGCTAAAGAAGTCGCCGCCACGTGGTACGACTTTTATAAAACCCTAATTTTCCCTTCCCCTTTGCGCGGCCGCTGCACTGTGAGGCCTCAATTATGGATGGAATCCCCTGCACTTTGTCCTTTTCACTTTAATTTCAATTCAATGCCACTTTCACAGAGACCTTCAGTGCCACTTTCACAAAGACTCATCACGCGTGAGTGGTAGAGGGATAACCATTGGGCAGAAGCATGATAGTGAACAGCAAATCTGGTACGCTCATGCATTGGCATTATTTGGTGCATTATTTCAATTGTCAGTGTTATGTTTGAATTCAAAGTATTGTGTTTGAATTCAAAAGGCTTCTCATCTCTTTATTTAAGTCAGTCCCGTGGTTCCATCACTTCATATCACAAGGTTCTTTCTTCACTTCATATTTCAATTCACAGTTCCATGTTCAAAGCATCTTCCTTCAATTCTTCTTCAGAGCATCTTTATCAGTTGAAGGTACAATTCATATTCTTCATCTTCAGGTAATGTTTCAATTGTTCTTTGAATTTATGTAGAAATCATTATTCAGCGTAATAATGTTCTTCCTCTGAAACGATATTTCACTTTAAATTTTTGGGACTACTTCTGCCCACTACGTTGCCATCTAAATCTCAATAATTCAAAAGTTTTAAAATTTAACGCAATTTATATTTTTTAAATACTATATTTTTTCAGTTTTTAACTTTTTTAAATTACATAAGTTTATAATCTAATATTTTCATTTCTTATTAACTTTGATTAATTAGACATATACTTCTTTTTTGAAAAAAACCTCATTATAAAATAGTATTTAAAAACAATATGAAAACAATATAAAAAAATAATTACTTGAAATTGGCATAGTTCTTCCAGTTGATTTATAATTACAGGATCCTTGTTGTAATTTTTGTCTTAAATTTTGTTATACTGTATCTATAAATTTATTGGTTGGATTTATTGTTTGAATAATTATACGGTTTATGTTTGTAATTGCTGGTGAAATGAAAATTTATTGGTTACATTTTTGTTATTTAATTTCCATAAAATTAAAAGGTAAATTAAATAAAATGGGTTATGTTTTTTGTTAGTTAATTTCCATCAAATTAAAAGGCAAATTAAATAAATGGGTTACATTTTTGGTTAGTTAATTTCTATCAAATTAAAAGGCAAATAAAATAAATGGGTTACGTTTTTGGTTAGTTAATTTGGTTAGTTATATGGGCAACAACTTACAACGATATCATTAGATGGTTTACAATCTAATAGATAATCTAACAAACAAAGGATTAAATTTGTCTTTTTCTTCATGTGTACATACAGACTTAATACGAGTATAGTTATGAATACTATTTGATTTTTGAAATTGGGTATTGATGTATTTGAAGAATGTTAAAATTCTTTTTATTGTTTCTTAATTATTTCACTCATTCAACATTCATTACAAATTATAGAATTTTTTCTTGTTTTTTTTTGTGTAATTTCATTTAAATGATATATTATATTTCAGAAAACGTAAATATCAATTATATTAAATTCAAGTTTATAATATATGTTTAATTATTTTGTTTCTTTTTTTCCTTGTATTCTTATTTTTTATTTATTTTTTTATTAATAAATACATCTAACTACTAATTTTGAGTTATGTAAACCCTTAATTTGGTAGGTAAACTAAGTATTGTTACCCTTTCTGGTTATTTTGTTTCATTTGAGAAATTATTATTTTGTCATATAATTTTTCATTTTCGATTAATTATTCAATGTGTTTGATATCCATAAATTCAACGTCTTCTATGTTGAGGTTTCTATAGCAATGACATATAATCAACGTCTTCCAGCTAACATGTCTCTATTGCGGCTTCAAGAAAAACACGTTATGAAAGCTATTTGGGAGGGTAATGAAAGATTAATTCGCCCTCGACGACATATAGTTTATTGCATGAAGCACAACGATAGACTTGATGATCGTGTTAAAATCCTAATTCATCATGCTGGATTTGGGCATTTTCTGACACTAACCCATATCGAAATTAATCATCACTTGATCACTGCCTTAATTGAGAGGTGGAGGACTGAAATACACACATTCCATCTACCACTTGGAGAGGCAATGTTACATTGGAAGATGTAGCTGTCCAGCTTGGTCTTCCTATCGATGGAGAACCCATAACTAGTGTGAGTAGCGATGACTTGGTTCCCTTATGCGGCGACCTTTTAGGCTCTGTGCCCTCTAAAACAGTATACAAGGTCAATAGCATAAAATTATCTTGGCTCAACAATGAATTTCAGGACCTTCCACATGATGCTGACGATGTTGTGATAGCACAACATGCACGGGCCCACATCTTGACCTTAATCGGAAGTTTATTAATGTCGGATAAATCAGGGAGTAGAGTCCATCTCATGTATCTTTTACTTCTGAGTGACTTAAATAATGTTTCAAATTACAGTTGGAGGTCAAGTGTTTTGGCATGCCTGTATTGTGCTCTTGATCATGGAGTGGAATTTAATCAGGAGAATATCGGTGGATGTACGCTACTTCTCTAATGTTGGGCATGGGACCGCATCACATGCCTTTCTCCTCCACTTTAAAGACTTAGTGATGCTGATGTTGCTAATGGCCTTGGGTTTCCATTAGTGAAAAGGTAATTTAAATTATGTTTATGCATGATTTACCCCATCTTTAATTTATAATTCTTTATGAATACCACTTTTTTTCATTGAAGGTGGTCTGCCTTCGTGCAACACAAAATTAATACATCGACCACCACAGTTCCTCAGTTACGAAAAATATTAGATCAAATCCAACCAAAAGAGGTTTGTCCTTTCAACTAGGCATACTTTTTTTATACATTTTGCTATAATATACTACTTAGTAACGTTAGTGTCATCTATTGTTACAGTTCTTGTGGACTCCGTATCATCGTAATGAAGTGAGTCGTCAGATAACCATGGAAATTTCTCCTGTGAGCCAGGTTGTAGTTCCACTTATATGTTTTGCAACAGTGGAACTACATCAAGCTGATAGAGTAATGAGACAATTTGGGTTTCGTCAAAATATTCCTAACGACCCCTTAAATCTCGATCAGCTGCACAAGGAGGAAATGAGGGTTAGAACTGATCGATATTGGCCACAATATCACACCACATGGTTACAAATGTGGAATGAGCGCTATAACCGTGTAATTCAAGGCATTCCATTTAACAGAAATGGCCACTTGCGTGATAATACCTCTTACATGCAATGGTATATCGGACATACTATCCGATACGTTACGCCACCTCAACCTTCTTCTGATGATGATGTAAGTTGATTCATTTGTTATATATTATTGTTTTTTCATTAACTATAAACTAACACATTATTTTTCATCAGTATGACACAGTAGAGCCTCAACAACCACACCGCCACAGCTTTCACAACTTTCACTTTGGGTCTTCTTCTACTACTCAACAACAAGGTTTTGGTCAACCAACTGCCATGTTCGGATATATGGACTATCATCAAAGTATGTCATCGCAACTTCCATTCCAAGTCCTCACCACTTTCACCGCTTTTGCATCACAAGAAAATATGTTTTCTGCGCCACCAAACATGTTTGGGACTTCCACCATGACACCACCATCAGCATTCCGTGGATTATCACCCATGCATTATTATCTACCGACCATGCCTCCTGAAGGGTCTGATAATCCATCTCATGATAGTCCACCACCACCACCTCCTGAAACCAAACCTGAGCCTCAGTCACAACGACCTCGAAGGCAGAGAATAAGACCCCCGTGTGGCACATCATCACATAGATAGTTTTTTTATTTCATTTGTGTAACAAAAAGAATCACATTATGTAAATTATTTATTTTCTTTATTCTATATTTATCACACTTCAAACTAAATTACATCTACTTCATAATAACATTCCAATTTCTTAATTATAAATATAAATTTAATATACACAAAATTTAATGCATAGAATCAATATAATTTTTATTATCAATTTTTTTATTATTTAGTGAAACATTTTCTTAATTATAATTTTTTCTATAATTTATAACTTTAACTTTCCTTCAAACACATTTTAATATTTCTTCTATTTTTTATTTTATATTTATTTTCTTTTTTCAAAATTTTGAATATTTTATTAATTTCTAATAATATAACATTTAAATTTAATTGATATAATCTTATAACAAACTTTTAACGTTTTTCATTGTATAAATGATTTTTTTTATTGTAGGTAGTTAATTGAATTTTTAAAAAAAAATTACTTAAAGGGTAAAATAATAAGGATAAAATAACTAAAAAGTAATTATAAGAGAAAATCCATTTTTAAATGTTATAGATATATTTTGAATTTTAACATAAACATACTTTTAATTAAAAGATCATGATTGGTATACCTCGTCTATACTCAATTATAAGAAGAGAAAAATATTTGAGAAAATCAAATATAAATTCATTTTATCCATTTTTTTATCCTATCTAATGATGCAATTTCAATAATATATTTTAATAAATTATTTTTCACCATTTTTGTTTTTTTGTATTAAATTTAAAGTAAAGACAATGTATTTTTAATTATGTTTATTAGAATTAAATGATAATATTAATTAGCTTTCTTAATTAATTTAATTGACAATGGTAAATGTAATTAAAGTTCTAAAAACAATTGAAATATACATCTGGTGACTTGTCACGCGGCATTGCATTGAAATTCACGGGTGAGAGAAGAAGTCTGAAATGAAAAACAAAGAAGTTGTCACACGTGGTGGAGACTTGTTTTGCCACATTTGCAAAGAAGTGGTATGACGTGGCGGAGACTTCTTTTGTCACATTTGCAAATAAGTCGTACCACGTGGCGGAGACTTCTATGCAATTTCCACCAAAGAAGTCGCCACCACGTGGCACGACTTCTTTGCAAATGTGGCCAAAGAAGTGGTCACACATAGTACGACTTTAAGTAAGAAGTTGCCATCCTGCCGTACGATTTTTTTGCCGCAATAAAATTCGCCACAATGTGGTACGACTTCTTCATACCATCTCGCCATGCCATACGACTTATCCAAATCCGTAATAAAAACTTTTTTTACACCTTTTTGGTAATTTAGGAAAAAAATTACACTATTATAGTAAATTAGCCTGATCATTTTTACTTAGCCTTTTTGTTATATATATTTTTTTACCACTTGATTTGTTTTATTTGTATAATTTACCTTGAAAATTGTTAAAAGAAAAGAAAGAAAGATATGAATTGAATGTTTCTTAATTGCTTTGGTGGGAAGTAATCTAGTTATTTTGGGTTAGAGCTTAAAATTGATTTGGTTTTCTTAATTATTACCATTTGTTGTTTAGTTAAACGGTAATTGACCAGAATGCGTTTGCAATCGTGATGAGGATTTCATATAAAAGATTGAGAGGGGTTTACGGTTTCACTCATTCACACAATAGAGATTACTTAGTTCCACACACAGTTTTTACACATCATTGACGCACACAGAGAGGATACACACGTTCACAAGGAATGGGAGGGAGAGTTAGAGATGACTATCGGAATTATACAGATCACAGTTCAAAATAGTCCCAAAAAAGTCCAGAATTTAGAATTATAGAAGGAAATTGAAAAAGAAGAAAGCTTTAAGGTACGTGACTCTTTCTGCCTTTGTATGTATGTGTTATCTGTGTATTCTGTGTGGTTTGCTGGCTTGATGTTCTTATGCTTATTCCAATAGCAGTGCTGTTTCAAATTTATCCTCAAAAACATGAGGACAGTGGTTAATTTATCCCGGAATATTCCAATGCCTAATTTCGCTTTCACCCTCATCGTCTCCAAAGCCCTAGCCTCACAACACTCTCACCCATTCACCGTGGGCTTACTTCAATACTCTCGCTTACACACCTCCAATCCTCCTTCATCAACATAGTGTCACTCAACAACCCTCATCAATATCTCTGTACGTTGCAATTTGCCCCATCTCACTCTCCTATCTTCACCACACAGGGCCGTCACAAGCTTCTCTACCTAAACCCTAATTTCAATTTAGGGTAAGAGTGATTTTTCTAAACCAATAAGGCATGGATCATGGCCAGTCAGCTGCTGGCGAAAAAAACTAATAAAAAAAAGAATGAAGGAAATTTAAAAATCTGAAAAATAATAAATTAGGTGTGGTGGCGGGCTTTTTCCTCATTGAAATTACTCTTTGCCCTCTTATTTTTACTCTTTTGAACTTCTATTATGGGTTTGGAACAAAATAGGATCCATTTTTGCTGTTTGCAACCCCTTTTTTCATAGATGCACCAATATCTTTAACCCAATATTTTTATCATTATTTGACATATATTCTTATTATATTATATTTCACTTCATCCCATTTTCTTAATTTTTTGTTAATATGAATTTTATTTTTTTTAAGAAAAGCATGTATTTAAATTTAAAAATATACAATTTTTTTTCTTATATTTTTAAATTTTTTAATTAAACCTCTAAATAACCGTAAGCGTCATATAAAGTTTCTTTTAAAAATAAAATTTTTGGAATATTAAAAGACGGTATATGCATAGATATTATTTTATTGTTGTTATTATTATAATTTTTCTTTGCTTCTCAAACAAAGTATAATCTCTTTTTTGAAAATTTTTAAAATTACATTATTAGAATAATTTTATGATGAAATAATTTCAATAAAAGTTTCAATGTTACGTGTCTTTCATAAAAATGTTGGTTCTAAAAGGATGTTTGTTTAATTTTTATAATATCTCAAAATTTACCGATGTTTTATAAAAAAAGTTTAGATTAAATTTTAATCAAATTTTTAAAATGATTACAAATTATGTAAGTTGTATTAGTTAAAAAAATATTGCTATACCATTATTATCATTTTACTTTAATATAATATATTTTAAGAATTTATTGATTAATTTTTCACTATTTATATATTATCTTAATAAGATATTAATTTTTTTTTTGAAACATTACAATATAAATTTAATAAAAAAATAAGGTGTAAGATTATCACTTTATTAACAAATTTAAAGGGATAAATTATAATAATATAATATTTAATATAACTTTAAATGAGTTAAGTATAATTTCTCTTATTGTTTTATACAAATTAATTTATTTTGAATGTAGGAGAATGAATTTTTAAATAATTTTATATTAGGTTTGAAATTTTTAAAAAGAGTAATCATAATAGATTAAGAGTAATGAGTAAAAAATCACATTTATTTGGTAATGTATAAAATTGCAAAGAATATAATCTTAATTACAGTTACAAATACCTCAAAAGTCTTTATCTTAAAACTGAAAATTATTTAGTTACATTCCATCTTTTTTTCTCCCACCTTAAACTAAAATAATGAGAATTTAATAAAAATAATTCTTGATATTTCCAAAATTTTTGGAATGTTTTTATTTTTGATTTAACCAATTTGCATGCTAATTTTAATCACATTACATGTTATCAGGACCCTCTTCTCTTTCTCCGATCAAGAAGCCCCCTGATCCCTTTCTTTGTCTTTCATCCTCCCTGAACAGAATAAGTAAGGCCCTGTTTTTTTCTAATAAAAAAAAGAAAGGGCGAAGCGCCCGTTTGAAAAAGAGATCAGCATCTTCTTGTCTGTCTCTGCTTTTCTTTCCTTGATCAACCGGTAATCTTTCTTTCCTTCTCCAGCAGCACCTATCGGTACAGCAACTTCGTACCTATCCCTATCGGGGGAGGCTTGAGCTAGAGCAAAGTCTTCTGCTTTACGCCCTAAGCAGACCAAGCTTCCTTAGCGTACTGAGACTACCTATTCATAAGAAGGACAGTCTCAACCCTTGAGTACGAAAGTAGGCTCTTCCTTTACTGAACTTCTCAAAACCCTCAAAACCCTTGCAGTACAACACACGGCAGTTCCTACTTCGCGTCTCTGGCATTCTTGTCGGTAACCACCACGGACCCTTCCGCCACCGTTTAATCGCGATTAGCGTCGCTGTTGTTGCGCTTGTAACTGTTGATTTCCTCGGTGTTCTCTTTGGAGTGGTGATGCTTCTTTTTCTTCTTCTTGGAACGGTGCCATTTTGAGGGTCGAGTTCGTGGTGCTTTTGCTTCGGTGCTGCTTGAATAGTTGGAGGTTTATTTCCCTTTTCTATTCATCAGTTGTTATGGCAGTTGAGAAGGAAAAGCTTCAAGAGGAATCAGTAATCCGCCGCTTCTACCAAATTATTCTTAGTTGGGACTACTTTGCTCTCCTCAAGGAATCCAAGGCAATTTACTTCATTCTTTACTCTTTTTCATTTGTTTTCTGTGTTTTTGGGTTTAGCATTCGTTATTCAGTTTAGAATTTGGTGTTTTCAGAAGCAGAAGAACAGCGAGGAAAAAGGGACTGCGAAGCCGTCGACACTTGTGAAGGTGAAGAACCGGTACGCAGATGTTGATGACTATATTGCCACCTACGAACCCCTCATCTTTGAAGAAGCCAAATCCCAGATCATTAAGGAGAAAGAGGAGGAAGAGGGTATCTCTAATTTCAACTATTTTGCACTTTTTTAGAAGATTGTTTATTCTAGCAGTAGTAAAGTAGCTCAGTTAATTGTCAATGGCTGTTGTCGCAGGTCTTTAACCTTTTCTATACTATGCTTGTTAACTGTGAGTGATATTGTAGCACTAGTCAGAGAACTGGTAAACCTCTGTCTAAGTTGCGGTTCTCCCTTTCTCTCTTCAATTTAAATGTGTTTGCTTTCCATATTTAAAAGGTAGGAGGGTCAACCAACATGGTGTGGTATGGTTGAGAAATAAATATACTTCTTAAGCACATAATCAAAGTTCGATCCCAGGACTGTGTTAATGGAAGAATATCTATTAAGAAAGCCTTGCCCTTTAAATAAATTTTTGGATTAGTCTTTTTTTACCTCTCGGCTAAGAGAGAATAGCCCCTTAAATAAATCTTTGGATTAGTCTTTAGCTCTCTACTGAGATACCCTAGGGACCAAAATAAAAGTTTGAAGGGTCTCTTGTTGTAGTTGCTGAAGAACATTTTTGTTTGCCTGATCGCAGTGACTGATTGGCAATTGGGGGTGGTAAAAAGTTGGAGTGAGGCTGATGACTTTCACTTTATAGAATTTCCGTGTGAAATTAATGAGGGAGAATCAATATCACAGAATGATCTTTTGCTGCTTTCAAAAGATAAGGTACTACTAGTGAAAAGAAGATGTGTTTTGGGCATTGAATTGTTTGTCTATTTGAATTTAAATTGATTGCCTATCTGTATTTGTCGCTGCAGTTTGTGGATGGAAAAAGATTACCCACTGTTTATGCATTTGCTTTGGTGGAACATGTTCGGAAATTTTTTGAAACAAGACTTGTTCGAGTTAGACTCTACCTTGCCGGGGAATTCTTAAAATTTAATACAGATAATGTGCAATCTTGCCCTAGGCTGTTTAACATGCGATCTCATGTATGCGAGACAGAAAGACAATTATATTTTATGAAGGTAACCAGTTCTATCTTGTACTACCAGTGATATCAATTGTGTTTTTTATATGTGGAGGTTTCGTTCCTTGACTAATGAATTGTATTATTAATTTATAAAAGAAAAGTAAAGGTTTTCACATTTCTTTTTTCTTAACAGAATACATTTTCTTATACATTAGCTTTGCCTTTGATCCAATGTGAAAATTGTGCAGCTGTGCAGCTTGTCTACCATTGCTCGTGAATATGTGGCTATTCGAACTATAAGCGGTCTCCCGTACAAGGATTTAATATTGAGTGCAGTTGGAGAAAGTTTTGGCACAGAAGTCGAGGGATGGAAAATCCCAACACCGTTGAGAGAATATGTTGAAAATACTTTTAATCAGTACCAACGTGAGGCCATTACAGTAAGTTTTTACTTTAGAAGTTCAATAAAGTAACAAACTTGTTCATCAATTTCATGTTTGTTAATTATCTTTTTGCTTTTTTTAACCAATCCAAGTTTTGTTTTTCTCTTGATTAGTTACTGATATATTGTTTACAAAGAATGAATGTTGGATTCTGACCAGTACCTAAGCGGGCATATGTTCATGTTTGGATTTGACATTTGGTTAAAGTATTTTATAACTAAAATACGGGATATATTATTTCAAACGTATTATGATACATAACATATCATTCAGAGTTCTGTTTCTTACTTTTCTTGTCACCAAGTTTTGTCAAGTTGAACACGCTCCTTGTTTTCCCCATTTTCTTTTCTGCTGTACATGTTAAAGATTTGGGTTTTTCCAATTTCAATCTCATCTTAATATCTTTTGGTTTTGATATAGGAGTCAGAAGAAGAAATGTAAGAGCAAATGACCTCTAAGACAAACTACCTAACATCTAGTTTCAAATGAACTGTAAAACAAAAAACTTTATTCACACCTTTAACTCGCCATCTTTATAAATTCTTTCTTCTTTATCATTTTCTTTTGTTTTATGAAATTCTTAGTACTCTTTTAGAAGATAATGATTTTTTTTTATGAAACCTTTTGAAAGTTCTTTTAAAAAATTTAAAGGCTATGTTACATTTATAATGTCTGAACAAATTCTCCTTTCTCAAAGTTAGATTTTGTAAGGAGAAGCATGATAGTTTAGCTAGGAAAGGAAACCATTTTTTTTGCCTTTAGTTCAAAGCTCATCCAAGCATGCACAATTAGAAAAATCTACGGTGCAAAATATGCCATTATAGTCAGACAACAAAGAAGAGAAAAAATGACCAAAGAATCATGATAAGAAGTGAAGATGAATCCGAATTTTTTATTGCTTAATAAGATGTTAAGCTCTTGTAACATTTATTCATTCTATAGTAACATTTTATTTCTGTTCCAGGCTGGTCTATCATCAAAAGCCTTTGTCCTTATACAGGTTGGTCTCTATTTGGCTTTTTTCTGTTTTAAAATTCTTTTAATGTTTTTTTCGTATTTTCCTTTTCTGAGGCAATGTTTGATGTTATATTTATCAGTAATGCTGAATTATGTGAAAAGACTTGTTTGTTATAGTTGGGAATTGAGAGTAATTTATTTCAAACATCTTTTAAAAAATAGATGCTTCTAAAGTTATATTCCCAGACTCGCATATGGGTATGATGTCACCATTTGCAACTATAATGAGTTGTTCTTTTGTCATTTTGAGATACAAATTGAAGAGTATAGGAAAAGGAGTCATGTGATCACTTGCTCTTGAATCAAGAATCCAATCAGCCTGAGACACAGGACCAATAGTATTGAATGTACTCTTACCTTTCATGGGTAGGGTGTACGATCTAGAAGACTTAGTCATTGATTCAATCATTGTTCTCAAATGATAAAGTTCTTCTTTGAAAGATTTGATACCAAACATTGAAAAACACAAAATCAAAGAGATAAGAAAAATTCAACCTTTATCGCTTTGATTCATAACAAAATAACAAAAAAACAAAAACTATTTGGTGACCGAACCAATTCATTGTCGAATGAGATGTCATCCCTTGGTGCCCAAGAGGTCTTTACGACCTTGGTGTGGTAGTGGGGCACACCCTTTCTGGCCCACCACTAACGATGATGACGAACAACGGTTGACGACTGTGAACATGGCAGTAGAACTTGAACTATGTAAGAAAACAAATGTTGACGACTGTGAACATGGCAGTAGAACTTGAACTATGTAAGAAAACAAATATTTATTTTATTGATTACAATCACACCAATTACATTCTCATCATCTCTATTTGCAATAATCAAAAACTATTAAAAAAATGAAATGAAAATATGCTGAAATGAATAGGAAGATCTTGAAGATGTTTTTTCCTAATTACTATGGAGATATTGAAAATATTTTTTTATCCTAATAAGCCTCTATTTACAACATGAAGCTTGTTTTACAGCCGGTTTTTTCTTTGATTCAGTTCTGATTTTCTTTTTGAGCTCCATAATGAGTGGGCAGATTTTTCTTTTAACTTTCGGCAACAAAAAGAATAACCAGTTAGACTGGTTGAATCATGAATTGGTCTGGTTTTACATTTGTCGCAATGGATATAATTTACCTTCTGCTATTTTGTGTTTCTTATAAAGCAAAGCTAGGCCATTAGGTTAGAGTTTGTAAATTGTTACTACTGGAAAACTGTTTATAATGTCCATTTATGTCATGTCACTAGGTCCTCTCCAGAATTTTTGCTGAAGCTAAGTAATTTTTAATAATTTACTTGCTATTTCTGTGACATCCATTGTCCACTTGCTATATACCCATGAGACATATATCTGGGTTTTATCAGTGTATGGTAGATTTTTTTATAATAAAAAAAGTAGTAATCGAGCCTAACCAACTCCTATCAGGGGCCCCCAGGGACTGGGAAGACTCAGACCATACTTGGGATTCTAAGTACCATTTTGCATGCAACTCCTACAAGAATGCATTCAAAGTAAGTATAATATTTTAATATATTTCTGCAGTCTTCTATGTCTAAAATTTCAGTCTTTGGTTTCAATTGTGTCTTGAGCAAAGCATTCTGTTAACAGAGTGCCTGGTAGAAGTGAGATTTTGAAGCAAATTTTGCTTCAACCAAGAAATTTTTGGCCATGTTTTTGTCTAATCTTTCTATCTCTTTGTTGATACACATGTTTATTGATATTTGTTCTTTGGAAGCAGGACCCATGAGCTAAGGCAGGGACCAAAATTACCTATGGAGGAGAAGTAAGATTGCTTTGAGAATATTTAGGCTTTACTAGTCAAGAAAAAGTCATGCCATGTATTTTGGTTTTTCCTGCGATTCTGACACGATATTTCTTTTAATTCCCCATATAGGCCATCTTTTAAAATCCTTCTCTGTTCTGTTCATGATTAGTTTCTTCTTGCTTTGTGTTATACATGTTTGCTCTCTTGCTATGCCTGCCTTCTCATAAATATTGTTGTGAATCCGGTAGAAGTGCAACATTGTACTATTTAGTTTCAAAGTATATATCTTGCAAAATCACCTTGGGATGGTGACAACTTCTGTCCCAAGATCAATTTAAATAGACCAAATATGGTGTTTATACTAGCTTGTTAGTCGAATGCATTTTTCATATTTCATCATGCTAGAAGATTTTATTTTCTTTCCCCTTTTGTTATGGCAGAAGAAGACATTGGGGACTAGCGTCTCCATGGCTTAGTAGTGTTAATCCAAGGGACAGTCTGATGCCGAAAGACGGCGATGATGGTTTTTACCCAACTACTGGAAATGAACTAGTAAGTACTTTTTTCATTGGTTGAAATTTTTGATCTTCGAAAATAATATCTTCTCTAATGATGGTTTTTATCAGAAACCTGAAGCTGTAACTTCAAGTCGTAAGTATCGTGTAAGAGTGTTAGTATGTGCCCCATCAAACTCTGCCCTTGATGAGATTGTGTTGAGGGTTCTCAATGGAGGTATTAAATTTCTTCAATGCTTTGATTAGCGAAAAAAGAATGTTTTTATTTTTGCATCCTTGCCATGATTTTTCCCTTAGTTGTGTTTAGGACACCTTCACTAGGGAGATATCATTGCCATCCTGGTTGTGGCCAGGCCTTGTAATTAACTATTTCATATTATTTGCAGACCGAACTTTACCTAGCAATTCTTGAATTCTTTTACATTCCTTGTTTACGTTTTGCCTTTTCTTTTAAGAATTTCATATTTCTATACCGCCTTATCATGATTGCATATTTATTTTTGAATTTTTTTTCATGGATGTTCTTAGGTGTACATGATGAAAATGACCGTGTTTATTGCCCTAAAATTGTACGAATTGGTCTCAAAGCACATCATTCTATCAAGGCTGTTTCCCTGGATGAACTTGTACGTGGAACGTTAGAACAAATGTGTTTCAATTAGCTATGCTGCCATCATCATTATTTAATCTTTCATATCACTACTGTAAATTTGTTTTATAATGCCATAATTATGCATGGACAGGTCTGGAGGGAAGCTTAACTATTAAATTAACGGTTTTATTAACATCAACACTTGGGGCTGATTTATGCATCTAAAAATGGTAAGTTTTTATTGAGAAAGAAAACATCTGTAGATCAAAAGTATAAAATTAATGAATTTTTTTCTTTTTCAATAAAAACTTAACACCAATTTTAGATGTTAATATTCAGCCCTAAAGGGATGCTAACATTTTCCTGAAATGAATGAAGAGTCTTCTTGATATAATAACGAGTGATATGAAGTTAAATGAAAAGGCTCCTGTTATAATTATAGAATGGTGATTACCCCATTATTTAGATGTAGGTACTGAGAGATGCAGTGGATAATTTATGGAAATAAAGGTAGAATGGGGAACATGGAGAATAGCTGTGCTACATAGAGTTGAGCCTAACAGATTGCTGATGTGGCAGGTGAGAGTGGAGAGGGAAATAATTTAGAATAAGACAAGGGAGAGAGAGAGGGTAATAACTATAGAGGTTAGTTGCGACAATCTATGCTCTCAAAGAGCTAGACTAGTCAGGATTTCAAGCCCAAAGCATGTGCATCAGTCATTGCTGTATTTATGATGTGTATCAACCACTGAAGATACTGTGATAATTTTATACCCCTTTTTTGAATAATGTTCTTAAATGAAATAAATTTTGAGCATAGTAGATATTTCTTGAATTTGGTTCAAACCTACCAATTTTGACCACTGAATTGGTAGTCCAAGCATTGTTTAAGGATTTCTGTTTAAATTGCAATCTGTATTGTTGATACACTCTCAAATGTAATTGGGTTGAATTTGAATGTTTTAAAATTTTATATGCAGATGAAACAAAAACGTTCTTCTGCCAATAAATCATCTACCAATAAGCAAAGTAACGGTCCTGCAGGAAGTAATGATGACAGTATCCGGGCTGCAATTTTAGACGAGGCCACAATTGTATGTATCCTCACACTTTATGTTGAATGCATAAGCAAAAGCAACCTGATTTTCTTAGTATTTTTTGCGCTTGGCAGGTCTTCTCCACTCTCAGCTTTAGTGGTTCCCATGTTTTCAGTAAACTAAATCGTGGATTTGATGTTGTGATTATAGATGAAGCAGCACAAGCGGTAAGTGTGAAATCTTCTTCAGTTTAGTTGCTGACTCACTTTTAAGATTGCTTATAATATAAACTAACTTGACAAAGTTTGATCAAAAGAAGTTGCTGAGGTTCCAGAAACTATTCCAGCAACTAATTTTGTTTTTGTTTTGGAATTGCAGTATGCATATGGAATAACTTCATGAATCAATTATCCCTGAAACTTAATCTATTATCTGAAGACATAAAAATGATTTTATGTTATAAATCTTAGTATCTCTAACTCGCCCACAATAGAGTCCTTTGGGCTTGAACTGTGAATAATGCACAGACCCAGCTGTGCATTATTATAGAAGGATAATAATATTAGAAAAATATTTGGAAATGATATATAATATGATCAACTAATAATAATTTATAGTAAAAAAATATAGAAAGTTATTTATAGCATCATATAATATTGAATTATTATGTTATTTATAGGTAATTTATTATAATTTTTATTCAAAGTACACTTACGAGTTTGTAATTCGAGTTTACAAAGCTCCCACGAAGTTATGTAAACTGTCGAGTTAGACAACCTCAGTGGTAAGACCTAAGATCTTGAATTTGGTTTCACTTCTGTAGTGAAGAAAGGCATTTCCTTGAAAAATGTGGCATTAATGGAACTAAAGAATCAATTTGTAGGAGAGTGATAGGAACTTGGGTATTATGGGGTGCCTAAGTCCAACATCAAGCAGCAGTATTGGATGCAGAGTGAAGTATTTAGGTGTTTGGTTTTGCCCCTTTTATAGCTAGCTTTTGAGAGTGATAGGAACTAAAGAATCAATTTGTTGGAGAGTGATAGGAACTTAGGTATTATGGGGTGCTTAAGTGCCACATCAAGCAGCAGTATGGGATGCATGGTGAAGTATTTAAGTGTTTGGTTTTGCTCCTTTGATAGCTAGCTTTTAGAGTGAGTTCCTCAAGTGCTTCGCTAATTATCAATTGGCATCAGAGGTAGTTGTCGGTGTCTCAAAAGGAGTTACCTACAGAAAATTCTGACTAGTAGAGTTTTCTGACTAATAAGGGTGTTGAGTGCAGTGTCAGTGAGTTAATTGTAATATAGAGAAAGCCACCAAGACATCAACTCTCAGGAATGATGCTATATAGGAACTTGGGTAGTATATGGTGCCTAAGTCTCATTGAGCAGTATGGTATACTTGGTGGAGTATTTAAGTGTTTGGTTCTTTCCCCCTAATGGCTATCTTTTAAAAGTAGGTTTCTCAAGTACTTGGATACTTGTCATGGAGTAACTTTGGTCCCCTAAGTCAAGAGCACCCAATAAGAGAATTTGATAGTGTGAACAGATAATTTATCTTTACTTGGGGAAAGGTCATACATGAAACAAATAGAACCAAATACAAAAGGAGGAACTTAGTAAAGAGATTCTTTGGGAACAATATTTATTTTCTAAATTAGACTAATAATCGTAATCTTATTTCCTAAATTGCAATGAAAATAGGCCTAGAAAGTTGAAATGGTTTATTATGTGGTTTCCTGCTGTATAACTTATTTTTGAATTGAGCAGATTAAAGATTGTTAATAATATCTAATGTAAAACCGGTGTTGCTTACTTTATTTTCAACTCTTTATGACAGGTGGAGCCTGCAACACTCGTTCCGTTAGCCAATCAATGCAAAAAAGTTTTTCTGGTACTTTACATTGCTTATCCTTGCATTACAGAAACCTACATTATTTTACTTTTTACTTGTCTTCATATGCATGTGAACAATATTCTATATCATGTATAAAATACAAATTTTGAATAAAAAAAATACATTTTGACAGCATCTGTGAAAGAAAGCAAATTGATTTTTCATATTAACTCTTAATCAAAAAGATGTGAAATGGTATACAGGAATGGGTTTGACAATTCATGTCTATTAATTACTAATGGTTGTAGAAGGCCTGGACAGTGGAAATATTTTTGTACAACCAGTTTTGGACCCTTTTAAAAGCTTGTTGGGCTACAGACTTTTTAATTCATTTTGCTGAATGATGTCCTTATTGAGGCTACATTTTGTTGAAATATTTTTAAAAGGTTGGTGATCCAGCTCAACTTCCAGCAACTGTAATTTCAGACATGGCTAAGAATCATGGGTAAACAATTATTTTTGTGGTTGTTATGATTTTAATACATTAAACCATTCTTTTTTACTAACACCTGAATATTTTTGGCTTTCTTGTTTCATGAATTTAAGATATGGAACAAGCTTATTTGAAAGATTGAAGGTGGCTGGTTATCCAGTTAAAATGTTGAAGACTCAATATCGAATGCATCCTGAGGTTGGTGCATACTGTTAACAAGTTCTATATTAGCTAGAAATATGACTAAAATACTGCTCATAAGGTGTGGGCTATCTTTCCCCCTTGAATTAGGTTTTGGAGTTGACTTATGCCATAATCCATTTCTAATACATTTGTGTAGCACAATCTTGCGAAATTAATTTATTTAACATGTGGTCTTTCTGTGGTCGAATGAGTATCAATCGGTTGAGACATAAGAATTGCCTCTTTTGCTGGGTGAAATACAGGGGCCATGTTGGCTCTGTTGCTGTAAGTGGTATTATAGTTGTGAATTTTTTAGCAAAATTTTAGTACACTAGAATTGTGGTTTTGAAGGAATGACTTTTAGTGATGCCTAATCGGTAAACTGATCAAGGCAATATTTTAAACTGAAGAATATAAATCAAACACAGTGGGATATAGAAAATGTTTTAAATTGAAGACTTACAAATGGAATATGTATACAAATGTTCCAGGCTTCACTTCTATGGTTCCTAAAGTATTTTTCCTAGCATTTTATCTTCATGTGATATTCCATGTTACAAGTAGGTCCGTAATGAAGGTATATAGGGGAAAGAGGGTTCAGGGGAACAAAAGAAGGGGCAAATATCCCTCAGCAATTAGGCCTGCTTGTGCAAGACTGTAGAAAGAATCAAGTGGCACCAGCTGAAGGAGAAAAGTAGGGCATAATAGAATGGTCAGCTGGCAGAAAGAGAGTTCAGATGCAAGAATCGTGCTGGAGGGAGTAGGGGCATTTGGAGGGAGATAAACTGAAAGGGATCATGATCATTCTTGAAGGGAAGTTATTTTGGGCAGCCTGAGAGAAGTTCTTCTCCAGGATGGGGAGGGTGTTTGGGTTTGTTTTCCCTATTTACCTTTCTGCAAGAGAGCTCTGATCCATTCATAGTTTCATTTCTCTTAAAATTCTCTTTTCCACGTTGTAATAGAGGATTTTCCTCTTTTTTTTTGCTACATTTCAATATAAATACTATTCTGTTGCTATTCAAATGCTGCTGTGTATCACACTTCTAAAGTCCTAAAGTTTTCCCCTAGATTTTGATTGCATCACATAACAGGGAATATGACCTGTTCCTGTTAATCAGTTTTATTGTGTTTCATTCAGGTAAAAAATAGGAATTGTTTTAATCTCATTAGTATTTGGTCCTTGAGTACCCGTAGTTTTTCCTTTTATTATTTTTCTCTGGAGAAAATTCATTGTTATGTCCTTTCTTGTATTCCTTTTATATTTTTGAAATTTCCTGTGAATTTTTTTAAATGGGTTTTATCATGTTATGATCATACAGATAAGAAGCTTTCCCTCTAGGGAGTTTTATGGAGACTCATTGCAGGATGGGGATGAGGTGAAATCACGGACAATACGTGCATGGCATGATTACCGCTGCTTTGGCCCCTTCTGTTTCTTTGATATACACGAGGGAAAAGAGGCTCGGCCATCTGGGAGTGGTTCATGGATAAATGTTGAGGAAGTTGACTTTGTTCTATTCTTGTATCAAAAACTGATTTCACTTTATCCGGCACTGAAGTCTGGTAACCAAGTTGCAATTATATCACCATATAGTCAACAGGTCAAACTCTTCCAAAAACGTTTTGAAGAGACCTTTGGAATGCCAGCTGAGAAAGTAGTGGATATATGTACTGTTGATGGTTGCCAGGTAAACTAGCTTAATGTTTATTATATGATATCCTTCATGTTCATTTTTATTTTTACTTTTGATTATTTGACAGTAAATTATGCAAATACTTGAATAAGGTTTAATTGTTTACCATCTGGAATACAGTAAACATGGCATTTGCAAGACTAATATTGCGAGTGACTTAGACAGCTGGTTATGAATGAATATTCATCCACATGAACTGTTGCACTAGACCACAGACGAGGCTTCATTGTGTAATTTTGCCTGATTAAATCATAAATTATAGTTTTTAAAAAACTACTGAAATTGGAGAAATAAATCATGGTGAATTGAAGAGTGTATATTTTATAATATTTTTTTTTTCATTTCAAAGGGTTGTTACTTGGTTTGCATATGATTTACTACTTCTTTCAGGGACGGGAAAAGGACATTGCAATATTTTCATGTGTCAGGGCAAGCAAAGATAAAGGCATAGGATTTGTGGAAGACATCCGACGAATGAATGTTGGGATCACTAGAGCAAAGTCAGCAGTGTTGGTACGAGGTCTTTTTGGGTTAATGTGATGAGTTCATGAATTTCATTTGGTCCGTACACTTGAATATCGATCCATTTTTATGTTGTTGATCTAGGTGGTTGGATCTGCCTCAACATTAAGAAGGAGTGAACAATGGAACAAGCTGGTGGAAAGTGCAGAGAAAAGGAACTGTTTATTCCAAGTAAAAGCGCTAAGTCATTTATACGTCTACTATTATCAATACGTTGAATTTGATCCATTAGAATAAGAATTTTAATCGAGCCTAATTGATCAGAATTTGAACGCTCTATCAGTACATGTTCCTTTCATATGTGATGTTTACATAAATATTCATTTGTTGGTCCACCTGAATCTAAGACGAACTAAACAATTTTCATCTTCAGGTTTCTCAACCATATTCATCATTCTTCAGTGATGAAAGTCTGACCTCCATGCAAACAAAGGTGGCCGAACCATCCCAGGTGATTGGACCCACTGATACGGTAGATAATGATGTGCAGCCTAACAATGCTGCAACATTTGATGATCAAACACAAGCTGAGGACAATGACGATGGCGATGTGGACATGAATGATGCAGGTTTTGACGAGGATTAGCGTTATTTATGTTGTTCAGCATATAGGTGTAATTTATGTCGTTTTCCTGTCACGGGGACAAGGAAATCATAGTATTCAATTAATGCAGAAAACGACTGTTATTCGGTCACTAAATTAACAACTTGTAATCCATTGCTTCTAACCATCTACTTAACCACTAAGGCTGCTGCAAAAAAGAGACCCTGCATAGTCACTGACTTTCTACTAATGTGATATTTATTGACTGCTACTAAAAATGTACAGCTTTGAACATATTAGGCTTGTTTAGACCCTAGATTTCTGGTAGATGAGAGAAGCAAAAAAGTACTACAAATCTCAGACCTTAGTTTCTTTTTGGCCTTTGAATGATATTCTGTATGCTTTATTACCACATGACATGAGGATAAAATCACTTTAAATGTTTCTTTAATATTAAGTTGTACTTTTTAAAGAGGCACTACTACTTAATACCGACCGGATTGTTTAGGACATTTATTAAAATATTGAAAGTGAAATTTTAGTAAACAGCGTTCTTAATACACTTTCATAATTTTTAATGCATTCTTGACGTAATTAATAATAAAGCTTATTTCTCAATTTTTGAATCAGATCATTGAATAATTAAATTTAAATAGTTTTTTTCTTTCTTGGGTTGAGAGCACTTCGTTTATATAATAAGATGTCAGGTTATATTTGCAATAAAATATTGTTTTATCTTAACGATCCGTGGAACAAATTGAGGTTAATCAACAATTTTACTCATCTTTATTTATAATTACGGCTATTCTTCCCCTATATGTTTGCTGTTTATTTAGAAAAGTATTTGCATAAATACTCTATGTTCCTTATTTTGTATACAGAATACATTGATATCCTACATTGATTAGGGATATCAATTAGACGAGTTCGACTTTGTTTATTTTATTTTTAGTTTTTAAGTAAAATTTTATTTTTATATTCATATCTAAATAGTATAAATTTGTTGTTTTATCTCCATCTTTATTAGGGAATGGATGTATCTGTACACATGTCATACTTATCTTTTTATTGTTTTAAATATTAATTAAATAATTTTTTCTAGAAAAGATAAAAGATACACATTTACTTTTTTCTAAACATTTAATGTTAAAGGAAACATGAAATTATCCAGTATTGAATGTGAAATGATACATACTTTTTTTCTAAGGATACATATTTTTTATTCAATGTCAAATATAAAAAAAATTATTATTATATAAATACCAAATAGTAATTGGATAAAGGTGAAACAATTATATGAAAATAGTAAGTGATCAAATGTATAATTTAGAATTTAGAAATAAGTTACGAATGAAGTTTTTAAATTATATAATAAATCAAAGATGTTTTAGTAATTTAAAATGAAAAATTGTATGAGGACTAGAATATATATTGGGACCGTTATAGAGATTGGGACAAGATGATTATGCATGTATCCATCATCGTCCTTATGTCCAATTTAAAAAATTGAGTGTTACCCACACTTGTACTCATATTGAGTCAATGCATGAATTAAGATCTATTGTAAATATTCTATTGAGAGCATCTAAAGTTTTAGGTTGTGCGAAATCATTGTAGAGTAAATCCTTCTGAGTTTTCATTATTCTTTCTTTTAAGAGTCTTTCTTTCAATTTTGAGTGGTCTTGATCTCAGGGGGAGATTGAGATTGGAATAACCTAAAGAGGTTTGTATACTCGTGATAACCTGGAGAGGTTTGTGTACTCGAATAACCTGGAGAGGTTTGTGTACTCGAATAACCTAGAGAGGTTTGTGCCTCGTTGTAACCTAAAGAGGTTTGTGTAGTTGTTGTAACTATTTACTGAGCAGTAGAACCTTTTGAACAATTTGTTTGAGGGAGAACTGGATGTACCCCAAAGAGATTAGGGTGATCCAGTATAAAATTGCTTATTTTTGTGCTTATATATTCTTGCCTTAGATGATCTTGTTTGGTGGTTTTTGTTTATAACAAATTGAGTTTACGCTTATTTAACCCCTTTTCTAGAACCAGCTATTCCTAAAATTATTTTTGTATCTCAATTAATTGATTTTATGTTGTATAACTACAAATCTCACAATAATAATTTCAATTGAATGTATTCATTATTTATTTCAATCATTTTTTTAATTTTTACGAATTTTTTTAAAGTTTAATTCATCTTGTCTCGAACTTGACTAAAAACTCTTTTGATCTTTTATATATATATATATATATATATAATTTT
>Ga0209700_101767_pt1 | contig 44944 bp, 22 predicted proteins | sample SiratroredBW_FD_187528 | JGI IMG/M metagenome (GOLD analysis project Ga0209700, IMG submission 187528) | Root nodule microbial communities of legume samples collected from California, USA - Siratro red BW (SPAdes) (version 2) | ecosystem: Host-associated > Plants > Roots > Nodule | place: USA... | reverse complement strand
AGTTTATAGTGTCAGAGCTTGAATTCTTGATATTCAATTAGATTTCTTTTTACTTTCAAATTACCTATATTTTTTATTTATTTTTTATTTATGGTAGATACTAATGGCAAAAAAATAACTTTAAAGAAGGAAGAAAAAAACAAAGAACAAAATCATGAAGAAAAAACTCATAAAGATAAACAAAAAGTGTTTGATGAACATTAAAAAAAGCACATTATAATTGTAATGAGAGAGATGAAAAGAAAGAAAAGAAAAAAAGAAAAAAAGAGCTAATAAAAAAGAAAAATAGTGAAAATAAATAATTGATATTTACTGAGTACAGATTATTAATATATTTTTTAAGTTAATTAGATCATCTCAATGGCAGTTATAAAATTAATATTTAAGTTTTATAAGATTTCTTATGATATAAAAACTAAAAAAATAATTTTAGATCTAGATCACAAAAATATTTTAAAAAAAATATATTTCTATTAATTATTAAATAAATCATTAAAAATTTAGATCAAAATTTACAAAAATTAAAACTTTATAAATTAGCTGTTCTGGGAAGACTGTCTTTTAAAGAAAAAAACTTGTCATGTCATGCCTGGTTTTAAAAACTGAAAAAATGATTTAATTTTTTTTCTAAAAATGAGATTAAATGAATAAAATAAATAAATATTAAAAGTTAAAAAAATAATTAAACTTAAATTAAAACTTTTATTTATTTGGTGCCTTCAATGAGGACAAAACGCGGAAGAAAGGAAGAAAGTGACGAACGTTTGAGTCTGAGAGTCTGAGTTTCTCATCTTTCTCTTCCCTCACACCAATTTTCAAGTTGCATTCCAATCTCCTTCCCCTTTTCTCACATCCTTCAATTTTCATTCCACTGCTTGTTTTCCTGTAAAAGAACTTCATTTTTGACGGTTCGGTTTCTCGAAATATTTTTACTTTTTTTTTTTCATATGATTTTTATTCCAAACTTTTTAAACATGTTTGATGGAACTGAGAAATTGGTATGAGTTTGGATATTATGCTCTACCCTTTTACTAAGCCGATATTATTCTCAATATTTGTTCCTGAGATATTGAAAATTTCTGAACTTTTGTGCCCCTTTAACCGGGGGTTAGGTTAAGTGAGGTTGGCTTTTGTATTAAGGTAGGAATACTGTTCTTTGCTGCAGTTTTGTGGTGTCTTAGTGGAGGTTCTTGTGCTTTTGTAGGATTTGAAGCATGGCAGATTCAAAATCAGGATTGAGGAAGCCTGTGTTCACCAAGGTGGATCAGCTTCGCCCTGGGACCAGTGGGCACACTTTAACTGTGAAGGTTGTGAATGCTAAGATGGTGATGCAGAAAGGTCGTTCTGATGGTCCTCAGTCCCGTCAAATGCGAATTGCTGAATGTTTGGTTGGTGATGAGACTGGAATGATCATATTCACTGCCAGAAATGATCAAGGTATATATGTGTTATTGTTTTCCCAAAGATGTACATTTTCAAGTTTTTCCTCACTGCATCATGGTATTTTTGTCGATGACATTTTTTATTCTTTGGCTGGGCGAAGGTTGTTATTTGGTTGTTTTGCACGGAATAATTGCATGTCATGTGTCTAGTGTTCTGTGTTTTGTCCATCTTGTGGCCATCTGCCATTTCTGTTCTGATGTGTTAGTTCTGGACTTTCATTTGTCCACGGACATGCATTAGGTGCTTCATTTTGTTAAATTCATGTGAAAATATTTAATTACTGTTTGTGGTCTGTGCTGTGAACTGAAAGTGAATTGTCATGAACTATAAAAGATACTTCACTTTGCATATCTATACAGTTCCGGCACTTATAATTTTGGATATATAAAGCACCAATACTATTTCTATGTTTCTTTACTTATCTGACACTGCTTGATATTATGAGATGCCTAATTCCTACTTCTAGTAGAATGATATGTTTGGTGGAGTATTGAAACATACAAGAGCTACCAACTGAGGGTTTTGACCAATGAGGAAGTTGAGTTAAGTGTCAACAAGTGAAATGTTGTGGAGCAGTGGTTGTCAAGATGTTGGCTCTTTGCGATGTGCTATGATAAGGATGTACTATGATAAGTATGTAAGTGTTTGGATTCGACACGTTTCTGTTAAGTGTCAAATCTCTAAGCATTTTATGAAAATCCAATACAACTATATGAAACATGTAAGTATGTGCAATATAGCAACATAGGAACATTGTCCCTGGATAAACCAAAGATAAAAAATTATTTTCTTTATAAATGATTTTTAAATAAGGAATGAGATTTATGGTACTACTATTCATATATGTAAATTGTACAAAATAATTTATGATGCAATGGGTTGTAATTTTTTATTTATTTTATCAATATCTAAGAAACATGATTTGAATTTGGATTCGCAGAATTTTAGTTATATATTTATCATGTCTTGTGAATTTTTAGATATTTTTAAATATGTATCTTATATGTATCATACCCTTCACATAGAACATGATATGTATCCGATATGCATAATGTATCTGTGCATCATAGGTCTTGAATGTTTATAGCTTTGTTTCTTAAAAGAAGCTTCTTTAAAAGATATATATATTCAATTAGTGGAATTTGATAGAGAATTTAGGTGGTTAGGAGGAAGAGAGACAGAAACAAAGAGGTCAAAGAATTGTGCACTCAACAGACTTGAAATCCTAACTAAAAGTAGCGAAGTAACTTAGTAACATTCTTTTCTTACTTATATTTACATATCAGAAACTTATAGAAATAGCTTTAACATAAATGTAGAATTATTATCATATATGGTCTTTAATGTGCTATAGATGATTAAAACCCTTATTACCATATGAAGTCTTCCGGAAGTCACAGGTTCATAGTTAATTGTGTACTAGAAGATCTAAATAACTGCAAAATATTTATGCAATAGAGGAATCAGTGTAATTGGTGTTGTGTATTTTTATTGTTTCGTTTGCCCAAAAGATCCTAATTGATGTCCATTAGCATTTTCTTGCACTAACATCATCAACCATTTAAACTTTTTGTCTCAAACCTTTACAGAAATCAGGGAAAAATAAGAAACGATTTGTCTTTTCCTGTTTGTGTTTAGCGTATTTGAACCAATCTGTTGTTCTCTGTCTGAAAATGCTCAAAGTTCCTGTTTGGAGCATTTGGTAACAATAGAAAGATCTCCATATAACGTACACACCTATTTATCAAATGAAAAGGTAATTTCAGTTGTAGGAAAATGCAGTTTCTGAGTAAGCTAAATTTTGTGATGTTTCAGGGTCTCTTCCAGTTATCTGGTTATTGTGAGAGTGTCTTGATTGATTGTTGTATCCAGTTATTGTTATTTGTATATGGGAAATTGGTAATGGATTAGGTATTGTATTTAGAAATAGCATGAGTATTATGAAAATTCTGTTGTTGGGTAGTTATTGTTCTGTATGCCAAATAATCTAGATTATCGATTAAGAGGACATTTGCATGGCCGTTAAGAGTAAATCAGTCCTATAATAAGTTAAAGCCAACTAGATTTTCAGTTGTTGACATGCATTGATGTCCTTCTGTTGGTGTACGTGTATGTGTAAAGGAAAATTTCTGCACCCTCCAGGATATGATTGCACTCTTCTCTTGTGTAATGATAAAGCAAAATTTTGTACGATGTTTCCTACATGGTTGGTGATAAGTTATTCAACAATAACTGTAAAAAAATGATAGATATTCTACTCTACGAATGTTGGAATGTATCTTTGCTTCTGTATGGTTATTTCTCTTAAACTCATAAAGGATGGGTAAGACTTGAAGCAACTAGGGAGATATAGATATGAAAAACTGATGTAATCAGGGGAAGAATGGTAGCAAAAGACAGAATGTCATTCAGTGCCTTCCCCTAATTTTTCATGTGTCATCTTATTACTTATTCCTGCTTTTGAATTCTCCCTGTGGCTGAGGTCTGAGAAGTGTAGAACCAAAAGAGAAACTATGTTCACAGATGCTAACTTTACAAAGAAAGAGTAGCAAGCATGAACTGGAAGTGTATACCTGCTGATTGTTTTCTTTTACATTTAGACTCTGTCATTTTTCACATACTAAAAAGGCCTGTCTTTGTGTAGAATATGTTTTTGGATCATTGCTTTTACTAATAGATGAAGTTCAGTATTCTCATGATATTATAGTGATCACATATCACGGAGAACTTAAATTTGATAAATAATAGGAAAAAGTAATTCCCAATTAGTAAACAAGTGATTTGAAATGCTAAAAGTGATCTTAATTGGTTAATCATTGATATGAACTGATTTTCCCCTTAAAAGTAATGTGACTAGCTCTTTTGGACAAATAAATGCAGAAAATAAAGGATCTAGAGTTCTGTAGATGCACAAAATCTCTTGCCCAACCACTTGCCCGTTTCTTTTCATGTTATATCTACCCTGTTGTTACCTTCTTTCTCCTTTTAATCGCATTCTCTGTAACATAATTGCGCATGTTTCCCACGGAAATTCTGCTACACACATAGTTTCTCTTCTATCTACCCTGTTGTTATTTACAGCCCATATTTTTGGTCTACTGCCGTATGTTATTTACTTATAACTCCATTTGAATCACTGTTTATATTTATAAGTCTTAGATTGTATTGTAATTCTCCCCTGACAATAACAGTGCAAAAGTTGTCAACTTGTATTCAACATGAAAGATAAAATGAAGTTTTATGTTGGAAGTTGAATAGCAATGTTGAAAATATTTGATGTAAAATTTTCAAATTAAATTGCAATCTAAAAAAATATTTAAAGTTTTGGTTTGGAATGAGTTGAGCGTTGTAATTTTGGCTGAGATGATGAACATTTTGTGGTGTTTCCAATTTTTCTTATGTTCAGTGGATTTGATGAAAGATGGTGCTACTGTGACCCTGCGAAATGCGAAAATTGACATGTTCAAAGGATCAATGAGGCTTGCTGTGGACAAGTGGGGCCGAGTGGAAGTGACAGAACCTGCTAGTTTCACTGTTAAGGAAGATAACAACTTGTCTCTCATCGAGTATGAACTTGTGAATGTTGTTGTAGAATGACTGTTGGGGCATCCGGGAATTTCCAATGAGAATAAAGCAAATCCTGCAGAGAAATCTAGCTTTGTTTCTTTTTGTATTTGAGACTCATCATAGTTCACCTTAGTTTAGGAATAGGATTTGAGAAACCAGTAGTCTCAACAGATGCTTCTTACTATTGCAGCAGACTATGGATCTTGAAAGTTCAACCGCTGAACATATGGATGTGTAAGTGCAACAGGAAAATGGGAACTGGCTTCCAGATCATACATTTTTGTTGTGCTATCTATTGACATTTTAGAGTATATCTATTTTGGTCTACCATGGATTATGTATCTATCTAAATATTATGTATGGTTGCTGGGTGTTTACATTTGATATAATCCTTGTTTAACCTCAATCTCTGTCGTGATCTAGATAGGAAAATATTAAAATATCCTTATCTTTAGTTTCCGGTTTTAGAAAATATTTTTCGAAACATAAAATTATATTTCAGAAAATACTTTTTAAAAATATATTTTGAAAAGTTTTTTTCGAAATGCAAATTTTATATTTCAAAAATAATTTTCGTAATATTTTTGAAAAGTATTTTTTGAGAATAAAAAATTTACATTTTTGAAAAGCGTTTTTCAGAATATAAAATTTATATTTCGAAAAAGGTTTTCTAGAATATATTTTCAAAAATTATCTTTCGAAACTTATTTTTGTCTGAAAGGTAGAAATTTTTAGAAAGTGGGTGCAGGAAGTTTTTGTCCCTGTTTAACTCCTGTTGGCTGCCCACCTGACGAAGTATGATATGTTGATCTCTCAGGTTGGACCTCTCTACCTATGTTTTTTTCATAGTATATACAAATATTTTTATTTATGATTATCTCTTAAACTTTTCCCTTGATTTATGGATATTATATAGATTTGCTTTTATTATATTTGATTAAAAAATCATGGGCAATTCATAATAGGTAAATTCTTCCTACACCATACTTTCTCCTTGCATCTGCGTGGGTAAGTAAAAATACTGTTTTACTCTCTTCCTCTTCTTTATTTTCTCAGGACCCTTTATTTACCTTTTTGTATTTTAGATTACATAATTTGAAATAAAAAAAATTACATTTTAAATTGTATAATTTAAAATAAAAAAAATTATTTCTGAAATATAATGAGTGCAGGAAGAATTTGCTAATCATGAGTAGGACTGACTCAAATCGTTCTTTAGGATGAATATGGTCTACCATTTGGTTCACTTGCTGTATTAACAAAGGAAGATCTTTGATATACTCAGTTCTAAGTGCCGGTTTGGTTGAATTTATTTGAGAAAATTTCTTGTTCAAGAAGATGGATTTGAGGAGATGAAGGTTGTTTGGTTGACTTAATTTGAGAGAATGGATGAGGAGAGATTTTGCATTTGAGAAAATGGATGAGGAGAGATTTGCAGGATGACATCTTCGAGATCATGTGAAGGGATTTGAAGGGATAAAACTTGAAATTATAAAATAGCCTTCATAAATGAGGTGAAAATTAGGAACAATATCCATATATATATATATATATATATATATATATATATATATATATATATATATATATAACATTTAATGGTATCATATATATGTTAAGAGTATTTAATTTTAAATAATTACTTTTAATTAAATGTTATCTATTAATATTCTTTATTTCAAATTTAAATATACTTTTCATTTGTTTTAGTCAATTTAAGTAGACTAAACTGTTTATATACTTTTTATTATAACTTATTAATATTTTTATAGAAATAAAATAAGAATTCAAAAAAATTTGTATTTAATCTCTTAAAAATATAGTAAAAAAAATATTTAACTTTTTAAGTAAGAGAATTAATAAAAAAGTAAATTTAAAAAATATTGCAAACTATTTTTATTTAGACTAATAATTTTAAAAGTTTCAATTTAAGTAAAATGTAAAAATAATTTATACTTACAAAAATAACAATAAATTTCAATAAAAAAAGTAGTTTAGATTGTAGGATTTTTTTTTTTACATATTTCAGTTAATTATGATTTAGACTAAATGTTATATTTTAATATAATAATAAATTTGTGATTTTATTGCATTATTTAGGATTTATGTTTAATTTTAAATAATTTAGAAGATATGTTTTAAATAATTTTAGTAATGTTTTTATATTAAAATAAATTTAATCTAATTCATTTTAATTTTTTACTATCTTATTTCACAAGGGTTAATTAGTAATTTCAGAAATATATTAATTAAAAAAATAAAAACAAATCTATAACATCTATCAAATAATTCTCAAACTTTTATAATCAATCTCTTCAAATCTTTCCATCCATCCATTAATCTAAACAACCCTTTCATCTTCACACAATCTACTCAAATCCCTTCAAATCCATCTTCTCAAATCCACTCCCCCAACCAAACCAACACAAAGCCTAAATGTGTTTTTAGTTTTAAATTTGTTTATGTTTATGAAAATACTTTGTGCCCTTATAGTTAATACACATGATTTACTTTTAATCTAGCAATAAAAGGTTAATTTCTTTTTGTGAACATAAGACTAATTATACAAGAGGTAACTCATTTTGTGCAAATGTGGACGAGTATTAAAATTTCAGTAATGTTTCAATGGGATAATGTGCAAAAGATAATTTTGTTTGAACCTAGGAGAATCCAAAGCTTCGGTTAATAGAAATTTACTAGCATGTAATGATTATGCATAATCTGGTCTGAGTAAAGTTAACTCTCAGGAGTTGTCCAAAATTCATAATTTATCACAAGTGGTCAGATAGGGTTGACAATAATAATGTGAGCACCATAAAAGAACTTACCTTTGGGCTTCTGAGCAAATCAAACCAAACCTTACCTTACTCTAAGCAAATAATTTAGTTAGCTGAAACAAGCATTCAATTCCAAGAACACCCACATCAATTACTCTCAATGTTGTAAGTATTAGTTTGACAAATGCTTTAGTTATTAAAGCTTAAAAGTCTAAAAAAAATTTAATATAAAATAAAAAAATTATTTAATTTTAAAATTATACTAAACAAAATTTTAATTAAAAATTTAAATATTTTAATTGACTTTAAATTTATATTGGTACAATAAATATTATTTAATGACTTTAAATTTATATTGGTACTATAAATATTATTTAATGAATAATATTTTTGAAATTTTTTTATAATAAATTAATAATATTAAAATAAAATTGAACAGTCAAGGAATCTTACATCAATTTTTTAATTTTTGTCTATCTCTTCCTTATATTCCAATATAACATATTGATATCATTTCTTTATATATCTTTTCATTATCTAACTCTTCCAATTCTGTCCTTCCTTATTTCCAATTTGTTGCATCATTCGACAGTAGATTGATTAAGGAAGAGTTTGTGTTCACTTTTGTTCCTTGACAATCAGGTTTTATCTTTTTAACTTAGTCTCATTCTATATCTGTGTTATATTCAGTGTGATATATATTATAATTTTAATTTTATATAAAAACATACAAATATGTCAACTAGAAGATTTGAATCAGGTTATTCAAAACGTAAAAAAAAAAAAAGTTAAACTTTTTTGTTGAATCACAAGAAGGGGCTATAGATAAATTTATAAAAATAAATAAAAAAATAAATTAAAAAATACAGGTGAGTCTTCTTTGAATAAATAACATAACAATATAAATTTAGGTGAAGATAACAATATAAATATAGGTGAAGACAATAATAAAGTAGTCAACAAACATAATAATTTTGATTCTCAAACTCATGATAGTAATTCTGATTCTTAAACTCAGGATAACGATTAAAAATATATACGATCCAAGTCAATGGGAGGACATTGATACAAAATTAAGAGACTTATTAGTAGAAAAATGTACTATTAGGATAACTGATACAAATTTTTCAAAAAGATAAATACTCAAGACACTCTTCTGTATCATATTACATCCAAAAATTTTCTAATTGGGAGAAACCAAAAATTTTCTAATAGGGAGAAATGTGAAAGAAGATGACTCATTTATTCTAAAGATTTAGATAGAGTATTCTGTTTTTGTTGTAAACTTAGTAGTGTGTGATATGGCAAACTCCATGTGATTGTCATAATTTAAACTTAATACTTTGTGATATGACAAACTCTTGTCCTAGAACTACATCTTTATTTGGAGTGTTACAATGTATCTATACTTTATTTTCTTCTTCTTCAAAAAAGATGGATGCAAAATAAAGTATAGATACGCTATAACACTCCAAAGAAAGATGTAGCTCAAGGACAAGAGTTTGCCATATCACAAAGTACTAAGTTTAAACTATGACAACTACATGGAATATAAAATGCTCTAGGATTAATATCAAGAAATCTTTTTTGTGTACTAAGTTTAAACTATGACAACCACATGGAGTATAAAATGCTCTAGGATTAATATCAAGAAATCTTTTTTGTACACCTTGATGTTTTCCTTTTGTATTTGATTCATTATCATATCCTTGTCCTCTAAGGTCATTAATATCAAGTCCAAGGACTTTCAGTTCATCTAAAATAACATTAAAAAGAAAGTTTCCACTTGTTTCATTTACTTTTAAAAATTCTAAAAAATATTCATTAACCTTGGAGTAGATGAAATATCCAAACATCATAATACAAAAGACATTTATTCTTGATGACTTATATCTGGAGTACAGTCAAGTATGATTGAATAATATTTTGCATTCATAATTTTTTTATAATTTTTGTTTTTATTTCACTTGCTAACAAATTTATCAACTCATTTTATATATTATGTCTTTTATATATTATGTCTAAGGTAATGATTATAAATTTTGTCATTTTTAATTCGATGAATATGTTCTTGCATAATTGGATCAAATTCTGCAATCATTTCTATCAAACTTAAAAAATTTTCATTACTTTCTTGGTAGATCTTCTCATTTTTTCCACGCAAGGCTAAGTTATTTTACCAAGAGTTTTAATAACAACAATAATTCTTAACAACACCTTTCTCTAATGTTCTTTATCTTTATTTATTTGTTCTTGAGCATGTTTATCTATTGTTTTATCTTTTGACAATCTCATTTCCAGATAAATCCATGCATTCATATTAATAATGTGTTCATCACTTATTTCATAACTCTTAAACTTAGCACTAAGATTTCTCCAATCAATACTACCTTCATTACCTAGTTTACTGGTACAACCAATAACATTAAATAATTTACAACAAAAATAAAATACTCTATCTAAATCTGTAGAATAAATGAGCCATCTTCTTTCATGTTTCTCCTCATTCAACAATTTTTGAATGTAATATGATACAAAAAAAAGTGTCTTGAGTATTTATCTTTTGAAAAATCTATATCAGTTATCCTAATAGGATATTTTTTTACTAATAAGTCTCTCAATATTGTATCACTATCCTTCCATTGACTTGGATCATATATATTTTTAATATTAGAATCATTTTGTCTTGCAATTTCATTCTCGTTATCCTAAGTTTGAGGATCAGAATTACTATATGAGTTTGAGAATCAAAATTATTATATTCGTTTACTACTTTATTATTGTCTTCACCTATATTTATATTGTTATCTTCACCTAAATTTATACTCACCTGTATTTTCTAATTCATTTTTTTTTGTTTATTTTTATAAATTTATTCATAGTTCCTTTTTGTGATTCAACAAAAAGTTTAATTTTTTTTTTTGAAATTTTGAATAACCTGATTCAAATATTCTAGTTGACATATTTGTATACCAATATAACAGTATATAAAATGAGACTAAGTTAAAAAGATAAAACCTAATTGTCAAGGAGCAAAAATGAACACAAACTCTTGCTCAATAAATCTACTGCTCCAAGTAAAGACACATGCATAAATACATAGTATAGTATAGAATGATGCAACAAATTCGGAAACAAAAGTTGAAAATAATATTAGCGAAGGAAGGAACAAAGAGACAAAGGAAGAAAGGAGATAAGTAAAGAAGAAATGAGAGAAGTGGAAGAGTCAGACAATGAAAGGATATATAAAAAATGATATCAATGTGTTATCTCAAATATATCAATGTGTTATCTCAATCCGTTCGAATATAGGGAAGAGATACTCCAAAATTAGAAAGTTGATAGTAAGATTCCTTGACTGTTAACAAGTTTCAATTTCAAGAATATTATTCATTAAATAGTATTTACAGTACCAATATAAATTTAAAGTCATTAAACTTAAAGTCAGTTAACATATCTAAATTTTTAATTAAAATTTTGTTAGTATAATTTTAAAATTAAATATTTATTTTATTTTATACTAATATATGAGTATTAAATTTTTTTGACGTCTTTGAGACCTTAAAGCTTAAAGCGGTTGCTTTACCTGCTTGAGCCTGAACCATCCTTAAAAATGTGTGTGAGACCTACAATATAAGTAATTGGATAAGACAAGGAGTATGTGACTAAGGTAATATTTAGTTAAGATGTATTAGGTTCTAAGTACATACATTTAAAAGGATAAAATTAAACCATGTTTTATCCATACCATATCTACATTCTACCTTAATAGCTTAGTTGTACCCAACAAATCATATATTTACTAGATAACCAAAGCTATTGTTCTTACAACAAACTCAGATTTTTTAAAAAATTTAATCGGATAGTCACTATTGATAACCATATGAAAACTTTGAAAACATGTTCTAAAGTGATTAATTAGAGTGAGAATAAGTTTCTCGATAACTCATTATTATTTGTGAAATCCTATTTGTAAAATTGTAAAATATATGTGTTTTTGTGTCTTTTCCGTTTTATAAAGAGGATCGAAAGATATAATAAACTCAAATTACACTTAAGAATTCTAATCGAATGAAAATTTTACAAAATTCAAGACTCTTACATGCATGCTCAACAAAAACAAAATGTTATTTAATTAACACATGAAAATGTCAACTCATGTGTCAAGTGGGTGTATCACAATCAATGTTAATGATTTAATTTTGTTTTGTTAAAGATTTACAGTAATTTTATTTAATAGGTAAAATTTATATTTTAACTTTATTATCTCGAACATGTCATGTCATCAAATGTGTTAACTCAAATATTTTGGGCTTGATACACAACTAGTGGGAGGAATTTCTATAATATAGTTTAGTATATAAAAGATATAAATTTTGAAAAATAAATAAATTTTCTTTTTGTGACAACTTATGATACTATGATTTATCAGAATTTAAATGTAATCTTATCAGGATAATATGTAGTGATCACTCATAAATTATTACTCACTTCCTCGTTTTTTCTTAAACTTGAATATCAAAATATTAAATATTTAATTATTTTTAGTATTATTATTTACTTATTTTTGTTCAATTTAACTAATTCTTTAAAGAATTTAACTAAATACTTTAATTCTAAAATTGAAACAATATAAGCTTTTTAAATTTAGTCAGAACCTAATTGTGAGAAAAAATGAAAGTAAGTTACCTTTATATATATTTTTTGACATTGATATTTACTGTATTATGTATAAATTAAAATTAGGCATTGTTAATAATGTTTCAAGTTAATTATAGCACTGTAGTTATAAAATTTAAGATTTAAATTTTATAAGATTCTTATGATATAAAAAATAAAAATACAATTTTAGATCTAGATCACAAAAGTTATTTTTATAATATATATTTCTATTAATTATAAAATAAATCATTATAAATGGAGATCTTATAGAATATTTATATTAGAATAAAATTTAAAAAAATTAAAACTTTATAAATTAGCTGTTCTGGAAGAACTGTCTTTAAAAAAAAGATTGTCATGTCATGTCTGGTTTTCAAAATTGAAAAACTGATTGAGATTTTACTATAAGTGAGATTAAATGAACAGAATAAATAAATAATAGAGTTAAAAAAATTAAACTTAAATTTAATCTTTTATTTATTTGGTGCCTTCAATGGGGACAAAACGCGGAAGAAAGTGACGAATGCTATCCCTTTCACTCATTGACGTCTGAGTCTGAGAGTCTGAGTTTCGCATCTTTCTCTTCCCTCACACCAATTTTCAGGTTGCATTCCAATCTCCTTCCCCTTTTCTCACATCCTTCAATTTTCATTCCACTGCTTGTTTTCATCTAAAAGAACTTCATTTTTTACGGTTCGGTTTCTCGAAATATTTTTACTTTTTTTTTTTCTTATGAATTTTATTCGAAATTTCTTAAACATGTTTGATGGAACTGAGAATTTGGTATGAGTTTGGATCTTATGCTCTACCCTTTTACTAACCCGATATTATTCTCAATATTTGTTGCTGAGATATTGAAAATTTCTGAACTTTCGTGCCCCTTTAACCTGGGGTTAGGTTAAGTGAGGTTGGCTTTTGTATGAAGGTAGGAATAATGTTCCTTACTGCAGTTTTATGGTGTCTTAGTGGAGGTTCTTGTGCTTTTGTAGGATTTGAAGCATGTCAGATTCAAAATCTGGATTGAGGAAGCCTGTGTTCACCAAGGTGGATCAGCTTCGCCCTGGGACCAGTGGGCACACTTTAACTGTGAAGGTTGTGAATGCTAAGATGGTGATGCAGAAAGGTCGTTCTGATGGTCCTCAGTCCCGTCAAATGCGAATTGCTGAATGTTTGGTTGGTGATGAGACTGGAATGATCATATTCACTGCCAGAAATGATCAAGGTATATATGTGTTATTGTTTTCCCAAAGATGTACATTTTCAAGTTTTTCCTCACTGCATCATGGTATTTTTATTGATGTCATTTTTTATTCTTTGGCTGGGCGAAGGTTGTTATTTGGTTGTTTTGCACGGAATAATTGCATGTCATGTGTCTAGTGTTCTGTTTTGTCCGTCTTGCGGCCATCTGCCATACCTGTCCCGATGTCAGTTAACTCTGGACTTTCATTTGTCCACGGACATGCATTAGGTGCTTTTTTGAAAATCTGTAATTACTGTTTGTGGTATGTGCTGTGAACTGAAGGTGAATTGTCATGAACTATAAAAGATACTTCACTTTGCATATTTATACAGTTCCGACACGGATACTTTTGGATATATAAAGCACCAATACTATTTCTATGTTTACTTATCTGGCACTGCTTATTATGAGATGCCTAATTCCTACTTCTAGTAGAATGAGATATTCGGTGGAGTATTGAAACATATAAGAGCTACCAACTGAGGGTTTTGACCTATGAGGAAGTTAAGAGTCAACAAGTGAAATGTTGTAGAGCAGAGGTTGTCAAGAAGTTGGCTCTTGGGGATGTGCTATGATAAGGATTTGAGTATTGTAGGTGGAGTATGTAAGTGTTTGGATTCGATACGTTTCTGTCAAGTGTCAAATCTATAATTTATGAAAATCCAATACAACTATATGAAACATATATGTATGTGAAATATAGAAACATAGAAACAGTTTTCCTAGATAAACCAAGATAAAAATGATTTTCTTTATAAATGATTTTTATGGTACTATTCATATATGTAAATAGTACAAAATATGATGCAATGAGTTGTATTTTTTTATTTATTTTATCAATATCTAAGAAACATATTTTAAATTTGGATTCGCAGAATTTTAGTTATATATTTATTATGTCTTGCGAATTTTTTGATATTTTTAAATATGTATCTTATATGTATCATACCCTTCTTATAGAACATGATATGTATCCGATATGGATAATGTATATGTGCATCATAGGTCTTGAACATTTATAGCTTTGTTTCTTAAAAGAATCTTCTTTAAAAGATATATATACCTATTCAATTAGTAGAATTTGATAGAGAATTTAGGTGGGTAGCAGGAAGAGAGACAGAAACAAAGAGATCAAAGAATTGTGCAGTCAGCTGATTTGAAATCCTAACTAAAAGTAGCGAAGTAACTTCGTAACTTACCGAAATAGCTTTAACCTAAATGTAGAATTTTTATCATATATGGTCTTTAATGTGCTAGTGATGATTAAAACCCTTATTACCATATGAAGTCTTCCGGAAGTCACGGGTTAATAGTTAATTGTGTACTAGACGATCTAAATAACTGCAAAATATTTATGCAATAGAGGAATCAGTGTAATTGGTGTTGTGTGTTTTTCTTGTTTCTTTTACCCAAAAGATCCTTATCGATGTCCATTAGCATTTTCTTGCACTAACATCATCAACCATTTAACTTTTTGTCTCAAACCTTTATAGAAATCAGGGAAAAAATAAGAAATGATTCGTCTTTCCCTATTTGTGTTTAGCGTCTTTGAACCAGTCTATTGTTCTCTGTCTAAAAATGCTCAAAGTTCCTGTTTGGAGCATTTGGTAACAATAGAAAGATCTCCATATAACGTACACACCTATTTATCAAATGAAAAGGTAATTTTCAGTTGTAGGAAAATGCAGTTTCTGAGTAAGCTAAATTTTGTGATATGTTTCAGGGTCTCTTCCAGTTATTTGGTTATTGTGAGAGTGTCTTGATTGTTTTATCCAATTATTTGTATATGGGAAATTGGTAATGGATTAGGTATTATATTTAGAAATAGCATGAATATCATGTAAATTCTGTTGTGGGTAGTTAATTTTTTTATGCCAAATAATCTAGATTATCGATTCAGAGGACATTTGCATGGCTGTTAGAGTAAATCAGTCCTATAGTCAATTAAAGCCAACTAGATTTTCAGTTGTTGACATGCATTAATGTCCTTCGTTGGTGTACGTGTATGTGTAAAGGAAAATTTCTACACCCTCCAGGATATGATTGCACTCTTCTCTTATGTAATGATAAAGCAAAATTTTGTAACTATGTTTCCTACGTTATTGGTGATAAGATATTCAACAATAAATATACAAAATGATAGATATTCCACTCTTAATGTTGAAATTTGCTTCTGTATGGTTATTTCTCTTCAACTCATAAAGGAGGTTTAAGACTTGAAGCAACTAGGGAGATATAGATATGAAAAACAGATGTAATTGGGGGAAGAATGGTAGCAAAAGACACAATGTCATTCAGGGTCTTCCTTAATTTTTCATGTGTCATCTTTTTTAAGTAAACTATATTTCAGGATCTAGAGCAGAGAGGCCAGCTTTGGGCTACTATTTATTTAAGTTATTGCATTCTGGTTTATACTACTTTCTTGGTTCAATCAAAATATGTCAAGGTCTCATTGGTAACTTTTTTGTTCAACAATGGTTGTCTAGAGGTATAGTGTTTTAAAGTAGTTACTAAAACTGGACTGGCTGATTCAATTGGGAGTTATTTAGTTCACTTATCTGAACAGTATAAAAAATTGGTGGGCAAAAAGACTGGTTAAAAGGTGGTCAAAACCAGGTAAGAACCACTGCAAAAAATCAGATTAAACTTTACCTCAAATGTTTTTATTTCTTATTCTAAAAATGTTTAAAATGATTAAATGATCTTAGGTTTATATGTAAGATCTATCTATAGATTGCTATTTATTATGAATTTTTTATTATGCATGATACATTACATCTATATAAATTGCTATTTTTCTTTTAATTTTTAGCTAATTTATTTTGTATTAGTTTATTGCTTGCTATATTATAATATTAAAAATATATATATATTCTGTTATATTGGTTTAACCACAATCGAAGCCAATCAATGTTCATTTTGAAGACTCTGGTTTAGTTTTGTTGGGTGTCATAGTTGACAATGCTTTCTTTTAAACTCTTGTTTTAGTTACAAGTGGTACGTTTGTTAATAATATATCCCGTCTCTTTTTTGACTTCTTTAGGTCATGAGGACATGCTTGATAATTTATACTATGTAATGCTCGAGTTTTATGCTTCACTCTATTATTGCAATTGAAGAAAAGAACCTATGGTGGGATTATTATTGATTGGAACAAGTTTTTGTCTTAATTATTGTTGGCATTTTAAATAGAAAGATAAGTCATAGTTGTTTTTTGTTTATCTGAATGAACACAGGAATTGCGATTTTATTCAATTTCTTTGTTTATCAATTATTATTATCATGAAAATTAGCAAGGCTTTACAGTTTAGGGTATATATGTGGAATTGGTGGGAAAGTAACATTTAACCAATTCCTTGTGTACTTGGCTGACATGTGAATATTGCTTTGTCCAACTCAGGAGTTAGTATTACGACTGTTTTTATGGGTTGTGTATCACTACTAGATAACTGCTTTCAGGGTTGAATTGGGCTTACACATTCTGAGATTATCAGGAAATAATGTGTGTGCCAGTTTCTAACAACATTTTGTATGTCCTTTGGATATACCTACTACCTACCTAGGTTTTGAACAAGAAACAAAAATAAATTGAAGCTCTTTTGGGGAATGGGAGGGGCTGAAGAGAGTTTGAAAAGAAAGTAAGAAAAAAAAAAGGCAAGCTCTCTTCTTTGCAAACATTGAGCAATAAAGCAGAATTGCAGGTTCAAGATTGCTTATCCCTGCTTTTGAATTCTCCCTGTGGCTGAGGTCTGAGAAGTGTAGAACCAAAAGAGAAACTATGTTTACAGATGCTAAGTTTAGAAAGAGTAGCAAGCATGAAGTGAAAGTGTATACCTGCTGATTGCTTTCTTTTACATTAAGACTGTCTTTTTTCACATACAAAAAAGTCCCGTCTTTGTATAGAATGTGTTTTTGGATCATTGCTTTAACTAATAGATGAAGTTCAGTATTCTCATGATATTATGGTGATCACATATCACGGAGAACTTAAATTTGATATATAATAGGAAAAAATAATTACCATTTAGGAAAAAATAACCAAACAAGTGGTTTGAAATGCTAAAAGTAACATTAATTGGTTATTCATTGATATGAACTGATTTTTTCCCCTAAAAGTAACGAGACTAGCTCCTTTGGACAAATAAATGCAGAAAATAAAGGATCTAGAGTTCTGTAGATGCACAAAATCTCTAGCCCAACCTCATGGCCTTTTCTTTTCTAGTCATATCTAGCTTGTTGTTACCTTCTTTCTCCTTTTAATCGCATTTCCTGTAACATAATTACACGTTTCCCACGGAAATTCTGCTACTCACGTAGTTTCTCTTCTATCTACCCTGTTGTTACTTACAGTCCATATTTTGGTCTACTGCCTTGTGTATACTTATAACTCCATTTGAATCACTGTTTATATTTATAAGTCTTAGATTGTATTGTAATTCTCCCCTGACAATAACAGTGCAAAAGTTGTCAACTTGTATTCAAAAAATGAAGTTTTATGTTGGAAGTTGAATAACAATGTTGAAAATATTTGATGTAAAATTTTCAAATTAAATTGCAATCTAAACGAATATGTTTTAAAGTGTTGGTTTGGAATGAGTTGAGTATTGTATTTTTGGTTGAGATGTTGAACATTTTGTGGTGTTTCCAATTTTTCTTATGTTCAGTGGATTTGATGAAAGATGGTGCTACTGTGACCCTGCGAAATGCGAAAATTGACATGTTCAAAGGATCAATGAGGCTTGCTGTGGACAAGTGGGGCCGAGTGGAAGTGACAGAACCTGCTAGTTTCACTGTTAAGGAAGATAACAACTTGTCTCTCATCGAGTATGAACTTGTGAATGTTGTTGTAGAATGACTTGTTGGGGCATCCGGGAATTTCTAGTGAGAATAAAGCAAATCCAGCAAAGAAACCTAGCTTTGTTTCTTTTTGTATCTGAGACATCTGATCATGCTCATCACAGTTCACCTTAGTTTAGGAATAGGATTTGAGAAGCCAGTAGTATCAACAGTTAAGTGCAACAAGAAAATGGGAACTGGCTTCCAGATCATACTTTTTTGTTGTGCTATCTTTTGACATTTTAGATTATATCTATCTTCGTTTACCATGGATTATATAGATCTATCTAAATATTGTGTATTGGTGGCTGGCTGTTTACATATGATATAATCCTTCTTTAACCTCAATCTTTGTCGTGATCTTGATAGCCTGTTCAAACAAGTTGGTTGCACATATTCTGACTTAGGAATAACTTGTTTAACTCCTGTTGGCTGCCCACCTCACGAAGGATAGGATATGTTGATCTGTCAAGTTGGGCCTCTCTACCTACGTTTTTCTCATACTATATACAAATACTTGTATTTTTGTTATGATTATCTCTTCAATATTTTCCTTGATTTACTGATATTATATAGTTTTTCTTTTATTTTTGATTAAAAAGTTTTGAAAAATGAAGACAAGTAAAATGATTAATATTTTTATATTTCTAAACAAAAATGTTCACAGGCCTGGCCAATCCATAGAGAAGTAAAACTACTGTTTTACTCTATTCATCTTTTTTTATTTTCTCAGATGCATCTTTACTCACCTTTTTTGTATGTTTGGATTGTATAATTTAGGATAAAAAAGTTCTGATGCAGGTTGTATAATTCCGTATACAGGGAATTTTTGTATTCTAGTAATATAATTTTTAGAATGATATTTTGATATTTTTGGAAGGATAGGGGTGCAGGAAGAATTTGCCATAATCATGATCAGGATTGGCTCAAATCGTTTTTAGTGGATTCAGAATAGGATGAATATGGTCTACCATTTGGTTCTCTTGCGGTAGAAATACAAGTCCTAGATTGACTGTAATAAAGGAAGATTTTGGGTATACTTAGTTTTAAATGTGTTTTTATTTATGTAATACTTTGTGCCCTTATATTTAATGTAAATTATTTACTTTTAATCTAGCAATAAAAGGTTCATTTTTTTTTTTGTTAACTGTATTGATTAAAAATACATAAAACTTGAAGACTAAGGTAACGTCATTTGGTGCAAATGTGGATGAGTATTAACAATTAACGTCATTTGGTGCAAATGTGGATGAGTATTAACAATTCAGTAATGTTCTAATGGAATAATGTGCAAAATTGCTATATGTGTATTGTTGCAACTAGTTATAATGAAAAAAGAAAGTATTTGACAATTTCTTTTGAACCTGATGAGAATCCAAAGAGTCAGTTAATAGAAATTTACTAGCATGTAAAATCTGATATGAATAAAGTTGCAGACTTTCATAATAATGGAGAGTGTGTGTGCGTGTTTGAACCGTTGGGGCTGTTCAAAAATCATAATTCATCATCAGTGGTCAGATATTATTCATTGGGTTGACAATAATAATGTGAAGCACCACCACAAAGGACTTACCTTCGGCTTGTAGTCTAAGCAAATCAAACCAAACCTTACACTAAGCGAATCATGTACATGTTGTAAGCATTAGTTTGACCAATATCAATCCTGTTTCCCTCAAAACAAAATACAATTGAAACTATTCTGACAGAGCAGGCTGGGAACAATATTTGTTCTTGTAAAGTCTTGAAGCTAAGAATAACACTTCAAGATATCAACTATGTTGGTCTCTCTGTGAATCACTAATCTCTAATAACTGGGACAATGGAAAGATACTTGTCAAAGGTACTTCGATGCTTCAATTAGTGTTCAGTTCTCAGAAGTCTATGGCATGAATTGGAGTTAATAAAAAATGTCCCCCAATTTTACTCATTGTTCACTATTTATACTATTATACCTGGTGACTCTTCATTTACCTTATGCTATGAGGAAGACGTGTAGCTTCTTCTGTCGGAAATATGATAACTGTTATGCACTATATGTTAGAGGAAAGATGTGCAGTCTCTTATGTATAAAGTATGATTATTGTTCCACACTATGTGTCAGAGAGAAGACGTGCAGTCTCTTCTTTGTCAGATAATGGGAGTGCCATTTATTGGGATTTGTTTCTTTGTCAGATGTGAGATGCTCGTTTCCAATGCAAGGAAAGTGGGAACGTTGGTTTGTTGGTGCTGACTGGATACTTGTCGGCCTGGGTACTTGTGAGCTTGGGCACTTGTCAGCTTGAGTACTTGTCGGCTTGTGCACTTTCTACAATGAGCTTTGCGTGTGGATGTTGTCGGCCATGCTTCTTGGTAGCTGTATAGTACACAAGTCTCCCAAGCTTGAGTAGTTGTTGAATTATGAAGAGCTTCATGAGTGGTGTTGTCGGCCCTATTCTTCGGTGGCCGTATAGCAAATGTTGTCGGCCATGCTCTCTGATGGCCGCATAGTACACTAGCCTCCCAGACTCTTGTAGTCTTTAGACTATTAAGAGTTTCAAGGAGTGGGAGTTGTCGGCCATACCTTCGGATGGCCATGTAGTGCACCAACGAATGTTGTCGGTTATGCTCTCTGATGGCCGTTTAATACACTAGTCTCCCAGACTCTTGTAGTCTTTATACTATTAAGAGTTTCAAGAAGTGGGAGTTGTCGGCCACACCTTCGGATGACCATGTGGTGCACCAACGAATGTTGTCGGCCATGCTCTCTGATGGCTGTATAGTACACTAATCTCCTAGACTCTTGTAGTCTTTAGACTACTAAGAGTTTCAAGGAGTGGGAGTTGTCGGTCACACCTTTGGATGGCTGTATAGTGCACCAAAGAATGTTGTTGGCCATGCTCTCTGATGGCTGCATAGTACACTAGTCTCCCAGACTCTTGTAGTCTTCAGACTACTAAGAGTTTAAAAGAGTGGGAGTTGTCGGCCACACCTTCAGATGGCCGTGTGGTGCACTAATGAATGTTGTCGGGCATACTCTCTGATGGCTGCGTAGTACACTAGTCTCCCAGACTCTTGTAGTCTTTAGACTACTAAGAGTTTCAAGGAGTGCGAGTTGTCGGCCACACCTTCGGATGACTGTGTGGTGCACCAACAAATGTTGTCGGCAATGCTTTCTGATTGCCGCATAGTACACTAGTCTCCCAAGAACGAGTAGTTGTTAGACTACAAAGAGTTTTAAGTGACATAAGGTAGAGAAGTGGTCAATATTTTTTGCTCGCATTAGTCCCAATGTGTGTGATGGTAGAGAAGCTTATGTGTGGGAATGTCTGATGACATATCGACTTGCGTGATACATATAATATGCGGCACGTGGGTATGGTTGATAACATGTCGGCCTCAGGACTGGTAACTTGCGAAGTCCCCATACCTTGTTGGCTAATAACATGTCAGCTTGAGCGATTTACAACCTGTGAAGTCCCCATACCTTGTTGCTTGACAACATGTCGTCTTGAGGACTGGAAACCTGTGAAGTCCCCATACCTTGTTAGCTGACAACATGTCAGCCTGAGCAACTGGTGACCTGAAAAGTCCCTATACCTCAACATGTCGGCTTGAGCAACTGGCAAGTTGAGAGTGAGGGTCGAGGTCGTTCTCGGCCTTTGTATCAATTGCTTTTCTGAAGTTGAGGCCGAGGTGTTTGTCAACCTTGGTACAAATCACCTTTTTGAATGGAGGTCGAGATGTTTCTCAGCCTTGGTATCAATCGCTTTTGATGGATTTTGAAGTGAAGGCCTAGGTGGTTCTCGACCTTGATACCAATTACTTTTGATTGAGTTTTAAAGTGGAGGTCGAGGTGTTTCTCGGCATTGGTACTAATCATTTTTTGTTGGGTTTTAAAGTGGAGGCCGAGGTGTTTCTCAACCTTGATACCAATCGCTTTAGATTGGGTTTTGAAGTGGAGGCTGAGGTGTTTATCGGCCTTGATACCAATCGCTTTTGATTGGATTTTGAAGTAGTGGCAATGGTGTTTCTCGGCCTTGATACCAATCGCTTTTGATTGGGTTTTTGAAGTGGAGGTTGAGGTGTTTCTCGATCTTGATATCAATTGTTTTTTATTGGGTTTTTGAAGTGGAGGTCGAGGTGTTTCTCGGCCTTGATACCAATCGCTTTAGATTGGGTTTGTGGAGCAAAGACCAAGGTTGTACTCGACCTTCTTGAATTAGACCTCGGGAGGAGGAGATGTGGCTTGAGCTCTATTGTTTCAACATGTAATAGAGATGTGTGTGATGCACATCAATCCTATATGAAGACCAAACTAGGAAGATACTTGCCAAACACCAGGTATGTGTCGTATCTGATAGAACAAGCCTTCTCTCTCTACTCGCAAATCCTGGATTTGCTCCTCCAACTTGGTGATCTTGTTTTGCAAGTCAGCCTGTCTCTCAACAGCCACTCGACAATGTTGCACCATAGCCAAGCATCTGCCCAACAACACACCCATGGAATCCAGGCATTCGGGGACACTGGTCTCCAACATCATGTCGGAATCATAGGGACAGAGACCGCCTAAGTCCCTCGCCCTTCCATCGACATGCCAAAGAGAATAAACTCCCGGTCTGGTTACATTGACATGGTCTAGCCTGGAGTTCGGACCCACAACTCGACAGATACGATCATCTAATGGAGGCTTGGCGGGGACGGTGAAATCAGAGGCGGAGACAAGAATAAGCGTGGGATTGGGCCCCGAGTCAGCAAAAGGTTTTGCTTTCTGTCCCGGAAGACCCGACAACCCCTTCTAACGAGCCTTCGAGGTTGATCACCTCTGTGGGCACGAGGACAGAGGCTGGGGCGGCGGTCGCAGCAGGAGCATGTTGCGGCACACTCAATTCGATGACAAGAGCAGTAGTTGGTGGCGGAGAAGTAGGCAGGGTTGGATGCGGCAGTTCAGTAGCGGAGTCCTTCATTCCCTCATTGGAGGTGGGTCCCGTAAAGGTGCTGGCAGCCGAAGTGGTCTTAGTTGAGGAACTTGTCTCATTCCTCTTCCTGACCTCACAGTCGGCGGTCGAGTCACGTCGACCACCGATCTGAGCTCGGAGTTGCTGGAAGTTAACAACCTTGCTCATAATGTCTAGAAAACGGGTGTGGGGATCTTCTAAGAGAGGGAGGTTGAGGATAACACGAGTTTCCAAGGGTCGGGAAAGCTGCTTGATAGTGGCAATCACATCCTTTTTCTTTTGTGAGTTAGTGCTCGGGCCTTACTGTAAACCTCCTCGGATGTTGCCAATAAAGAGGGAAATGGGGAGAGTGGTCGGATTGGAAAAACAAGCATTTTCCCCCATCCTTAGGGTGGCAACATAACTTGAAAAATTTGGTTTTGCAGTCCTTATATGAAGCGCTGTAAAGGGCGAAGAGAGGTCCACCGTGTAAAGTGCTTAGGGACACGCAACCGACTAGTTTGCCGAACTTCATTTGGTAGAAGTGGGTGAAGACATTTATGGAGGGCGCGACCCCTATCTCTTTGCAAACAAGCTTGAAGCACTTTAAGCACACCCAACTATTCGTATACAGCTAGTTGGGAGCTATGTTCATAACAATCAACATTCCCGCCTTGAAGTCGGTTAAAGGGAATGTTATCCAGTATTCCTTGAAGAGATACTCATATGCGTAGATAAAATCGTAGCTATTTGGCCTAGGATTCATGTAGACTCTTTCATCCGCCCCACACGACCTAGTAGCAGAATGTTCCGTGAACGAATCGTCACAAACCTCATAAACATGGGTAAAGTTGTTCACTTTCTCTTTAATGTTATATTCGGAAGCATGTTTAGCCACCTCACTGGAAACCCAAGAGTATTATGGATCAGTGATAGGGGGTATTTGCTCCTCTTCGTGGCACGAGGAGCAGCCGAGGGCCCTGGGTTTGAAGTGTGTGGATTCGGTTTACTCCTCTTCCTGGGATTTACAATAGCTTCGGGAATGGCTACCAGAGGTTTTTGGCGAGATTCGGGGGTCGAAGAAATGGTATCCTCCTTAGGCTCTCCTTTATCATCGAGGGACTCAATTCGCTCCGAAGAGCTCGTATCGCCCATGGGAGTGACTTCCTTATCTGGCAATGTCTTATGCAGACCAGTAGAAGCAGTAAAAGAAGAAGAGAAAGTCATGTGCGTACCTAGAAGGTGAAATGGATAATGTTGAGTGAGCAGGGGTGAAGATGCTCAGTTATCCGGAAATTGAATGGGTGCTCGAAGTCGAAAGCTATAAATGCGACTGAATTCTTTGAAGGCGAGTAAATGAAGCCCTTTGAACTCTCAAATTCTATAACGTTCGATTTGTCCATTTGACGGTCAGGCTAAAGCTGCATCATTCGTTGGGCACGTGGCACAATCTGAGAAAAAATGAGAAGTGTCCGCTCAAAGTCACATCACACCTTTTCAGTGACTAGCATTTAATGCAAGTCATCATGGGTTCGTAGCCGATTTCCAAATCAGAAAGGCTTGAGCGCCAGCTCGAACGAGCTGGTACGACGCGTAAACCACCTTCACATCAATAGCCGAGTTTATGGCAGTCCTAATGAGTTTACCGTTCAATTCTTTTGAGTTCGTTACCCACATTTTCGAAAGAGTACTACTCGAAAGAGTTTACGCAATAATTATTTTTTTAAACTATTTTTGTTGGAACATTATATTCAACTTTATAAGTGAGATAAAAGAAAAGGTAGTAAAAAAAAATAAAAATTTAAGAGTGAACTATAAAAACTAATTTTATGCATTTCAAGTGAATGTCTAATTTATATGAAAAGAAAATATTTTAAGTTTATATATGTTTGAAACACAAATAGTTAGAATAATACAATAAATACAATTACTTGTTTAAGGTATTTTTGTCTCTTTGTATATTGTGTTTATTATCAATAAAAATAGAAAAATGATCTTTTGTTTTATGGTTCCGTGTGAGTAGAAGAAAAAATCATTTTGGTAAGTACGTGTGACAAAATTTTCAGAACAAAAAAGAAATAAATGTTGTCAAATTTCTATATTGTGTTTATTATCAATAAAAATAAAAAAGTGATATTGTTTTATGGTTTCGTGTGAGTAGAAGAAAGTGAGTGTGTGTGACAGAATTTTCAAAATAAAAAAGAAATAAATGTTGTCAAATTAGGATGTGAAGTTGACTTGGAGACTTAACATCCATATTAATATTGATGCTAGAAATAGATATATTTAAGAAAACAATTTCGCATGTTTGCTGTATAAATAGATGTTTGTGTGCTGAGATTCCATGATCGGAAGTGAGGAAAGAAGTAAATTAGCGATTTGAAAGAAGAGTGAGAACGGGACTAGAGTTTGCATTAATTGTGATGTTAGTGCTAGGGAGCCTGAAAGGGACGACTTCAGCACAATGCGGAGGAATGCTTCAGAGTAGATGGGCCAAGAGAGCCACCCAATATGATTTGGGGAGGTGTTGAAATTGTATTTACCATCATTGTAGATAAGGAGGGCCACAGTAACTTCTCTACTGTATGAGCAGCCCTCGATGTTATCGACGATTATAACAAAAGATGGATTAGGGTTGAAATTAACCTGGAGATATACGTGTAAGTTGTAACATTTTTTCTTCCTTTAAATACTTACATTAAAATCAAAATTATAACTTCACACTATTCCAATTCTTTTCACTATTATAATAAGTTTGTAACACCATTGATTATCATATCATAAAGATGTATAATTACTAATTAAAAACATTTACACCAGAACTTGATTAACTACATAAATTTTTCTTATCCCATGAATTGTTTAAATTAGAAATTAGATAAAATTGTTTACATAAATAGTTTTTCATTGGACCCTAAACTTACCATTTGTATTAGTTACAAATCAAAATAAAAGTTAAAGAGAGGAAGAGATATGTGTTTTCATAGATAAACATTAAGTAATTAAAATTGATTAGATTGTTTAAAATTAAGTAGGTTGTTTATGAGTAACTTAGATTAAAAGATTTCCTCACAGTAACTGTAGTGCTTTGTTATTGGACTGAGAAAAAGTAATGTTCTTATAGAGTCTTGAGGTCGGGAACAATATTTGTTCTTGCAGAGCCTTGAGGTTGAGAACAACACTTTAAGGTGTCAACTATGCTGGTCTCTCTGTGAATCACTAATCTCTGGTAACTGGGACGATGGGAATATACTTGCCAAGGGTACTCCAATGCTCCAATTAGTGTCCAGTTCTCAGAGGTCTATGGCATGAATTGGAGTTGATAAAAACTGTCCCCCAATTTTACTCACTGTTCACTATTTATACTATCATACCTGATGACTCTTCATTTACCTTATGTTATGAGGAAGACGTGTAGCCTCTTCTGTCAGAGATATGATAGTTGTTCTGCAATATATGTTAGAGGGAAGATGTGCAGTCTCTTCTGCATAAAGTGTGACTGTTGTTATGCACTATGTGTTAGAGGGAAGACATGGAGTGTTTTCTTTGTCAGATGATGGAAACGTTGTTTATTGAGATTTGTTTATTTGTCAGATGTGAGATGCTCGTTCCCAATGCAAAGGAAGTGGGAACATTGGTTTGTTGGTGATGGTTGGGTACTTGTGGGCCTGGGTACTTGTGCGCCTGGGCACTTGTCATCTTGGGTACTTGTTGGGCTATGCACTTTCTGCAATGAGCTTTGCATGTGGATGTTGTCGGCCATACTTCTTGGTGGTCGTATAGTACAGAAACATTCAAAGGGAACTCAATTTTCGTTCATAGTTTTCCATCTTTCACTCATTTTGGTTCAAAATGACCTACCAATTTTATTTCACCATTATATTACCAAACAGGTATAAGACACAATTTATAAATACTCTACTGAAAAAAGGTTAATACTCAGTGGAAAAGATTAAAAAACATGAATGAAGTGAGACAAAGAGATTAAGAGTGCGTGTGAAGCCTACAATATAAGCAGCCGGATAAGACAAGTCTGTGATTAAGGTAAATTAATTAAAATAGGTATTAGGATAAGTACATACGTTTAAGGACAAAATTAAACTTTGGTTTATCCATTTTATGTGCCATACATACCTACCTTCTACTAGATAGTGGCTTGGTTATACATGATAAAGGATATATTTACCAAATGACCAAAGTTATTATTCTTTCAACAAGTCCATGTTTTGTAAAACATGTTTAATTGGATAGTCACTATTGATAGTCATATGAAAACTTCGAAAAACATTCCAACATAATTAATTAGGATGAAAATATGCTTCTCAATAATTCAATATTACTCTTTTAAAAGTTATGAAATCTTATTTGTAGAATTGTAAAATATATTGATTTTTGTTTCTTTTCCTTTTCATAGATAGGATCGAAAAATATAATAAACTCAAATTATGCTTAGAATGGAATTATGTTGAGTATTTTAGAATACTTATAAAATTATCTTTTATATGATACAAAATATTTTTTTAATATTAATTCACTTGTATTTGAAAACACATATTTCATATTATTATTAACATAAATAGATGATTTTGTATCGACTATTACATAATATATATATATATATATATATATGTAAAGTTATTTGATAATAATAACAACAAAACCGTAGATAAAGGAGTAATTGAATAATATTTCAGAATGTATTTGAGTTGGTAATTGGAAATAACATCTGAACAAAAATGAACAGATTTGAACAGAACAATAAAGCAGTAACAAAATCTTTTCTCCTGACTTTCGAGAGGCCAGACTCTTCCTATTCACTCCACTATCCAATTCTCTTCCCCTTACTCTGTTTCCAACCCTTTATTTATAAGTATAACCCCACTTTACCTCTACTAACTCCCTAATAATGACTTTTATTATATTTTTTTTTCATATTCATCCTTTACACTTGGTTATGTAACCATACCCTCTTGGAGATTCACCTTGCCCTCAAAGTGAAAGTGAGGAAACACAGTCTTTATCTTCGCAGCTAACTCCCAATAATTCTCAAAATCTGGTAAATGTTGTTGTGTAAGAGGACATGTGATGCTGCTGTAGCCCTTCACAAAGGGTCGGTAATATCCTGTGAGCCCTAAAAATCCCCGTAGTGCTTTTAAATCTTTAGGGGTAGGCCAATCAACCATGTCACTAATCTTTTTAGGATCTACAGCAACCGCCTGTGCAGAAATAATATGACCCAAGTACTCGATACTGGAACTTTCAAAACAACATCTCTTCCCTTTCACCCACAGGTACTTCCACCTAAGGATCTCAAAAACTTGTAGCAAATTATTCTTATGACTGTCCTTGTTATAACTATATATTAAATTATCATCAAAGAAAACTAAAGCAAATTTACGTAAATATGGTTTTAATACCTCATTCATCAGTGACTGGAAAGTAAAGGGAACATTTGTCAGCACCACGAATGGCATCACGAGGAATCCATAATGGCCCTCATGTGTTCGGAACACAGTCTTGTAAATGTCTGTTTCTTTCATCCGAATCTGGTGGTAACCAGATTTCGAATCCAGCTTAGAGAACACCACAACACCAACTAATTCATCCAAAAGCTCTTCAATAACAGGAATTAGAAATTTTTCTGGGACTGTTATCTTGTTGAGTGCTTGCTAGTCAATATAGAACCACCAGCCACCGTCTGGTTCTTGAAAAACATCATCAAATTGTTGCAATAATTCCAGAGGCTTAGTGTCAACCGCTGATAGTCGCCTTCAAATCTGCCTAGGCTTGCCACCCACCCAGCATCAAGCACCACCTCCGACCGCTCGAGCTCCATGACAAGGAAGTTTGCAACTATGGAAACACCTTGAACTATCAGTTCGACATTTTCACAGCTTCCAACTCCTGGTTCAGTAGCGCCATTCCCAACCTCAACTTGAAATGATCACATCTGACTTAATGGTAAACCTAGGGAGGAGACAATATGAGTGGAAAGGAAATTGGCTTCCGCCCCTAAATCCACCAACCCAATCACCTCTGAGCCCTGGATCGTGCCTTTAACCTTGAATGTGTGATGAGGTGTGAACCCCCAATAAGTGGAAGGTGAAAGATGGAGAGACAGAGTTTGTAGATTAAGAGTAGAGGGTTCGTCTATGATTTCTTTAGGTGTTGGTTCAAGCTCCTCCTCTTTGTCAGCATCTAATAGCACAAGTGTTGATGGCGGTGTTGACACGTATGGAATGGGTTCCACTCCTCTCCACACTTGTAGCATAGATCCTTGCGTCGGCGTTCAAGTTACTCTTCATTTGAGATCCAATGAGAATTATGCTTTAGGCCCAATGAGCTAGACGTTGTGTTATGAGTGACTTGGTTCTCCTTAGATTCTGGTGGTGGAGAACGTTCAAAGTAGGAATTAAAATTATTGGGCCTAACACAATTCGATCCTCTATTGAAACCCTCACTAGACTTAGGATATGCTTCATGTCGTTTTCTCCAGTGGCTTCCACCTTCCTCTCGCCAAGCTAAGTTTCTCGCTTCGATAACCATTGCGGGATCCATCAATGCTTGTAGGGATTCGAACTCTGCCACATCTAGTTCTGACTTAATCATCGGTTTCAACCCTTCATGGAACATACATAGTAAGGTCTCTCCACCCAAATTTCTATGTGATTTGGCCGCGAGCTCAAAATCAAGCCGATACTCCATGACAGAGCCTATCTGCTTCACCTGCAACAGTGGCGCCAAGAGATTTGATGTCGCTCCTGGTTCGAAACATTTTAGCAAGTCCTGCTTGAAACAGAGCCAAGTGTGAAATGTCGATTGAGTCTCCCACCACTCGAACCACGTAAAAGCCTTCCCCATTAATCCTAGCACCGCATAATCGAGCTTCTCCCCCACCGGAATGTTTGACACCCGAAAGAAACGGTCCGTTCTCACTAACCACCCGTTCGGATCTGCTCCATTAAATGTTATGACCTCTAATTTTCTCTCGTCAACCCTGTAGTGCAGGTTTTCACGATTCTGCCCTCCTTCATCGAGATCCGCGATTTGAGAGACAGTGTCTTCCTCCTCCTGATGCGACTTTGCAGTGTGATCATGTCGTGGTGAATGCATCATCATATCGTTGAGCCTCTTTAATATTGTCTCTAACATCTAACCGTGGTTCATCATTTGTGTTTCTCTAACCCTTCAACACGTTCCTCCATTTCTCCTGAGCTGCCTGTTGTAACCATTAATAGGTTTGAAACCCAGATCGAGTATCTGATACCAATTGTAAAGGTATTTGAAAATAATAACAACAGAATAGTAGATAAAGGAGTAATTGAATAATATTTCAAAGTGTATTTGAGTTGGTAATTTGAAATAACATCTGAACAAAGATGAACAGACTTGAACAGAATAATAAAGCAGTAACAAAATCTTTTCTCTTGGCTTTCCAAAGGTCAGACTCTTCCTATTCACTCCACTATCCAATTTTCTTCCCCTTTCTCTCTTTCCAACTCTTCATATATAAGTATAACCCCACTTTACTTCTACTAACTCCGTAATAATGACTTTTACTATATTTTTTTTCATATTCCTTCTTTACACTTAGTTATGTAACTATATATCTATATATCTATATGTTGCCTACTAATCGTCCAATTATTAAACTTTTTTTCCTTATAAAAGTTAATGGAGAAAATAAAACACAAATGATATTTTATTAATCAGTTTAATTTTTTTTGATAATTTTTTATCGTGACTTTAAAATATATTAATTTTGTTTGTTAATAACCTAGGTTAGTGATAAAAAAACATTAAGTACAATAAAATGAATTTTTTAGATAATAACAAAAATGGAGAACGTTGATCTTAGTGTCTTGAAAGAAGAACAACACATATATGAGAATGATAGAGTTAAATTATTTATTTAGAAAGAAAACAAGCAAATTCCAAATCTCACATTCTAAGAAGAAAATACTAATTTTAAATTCATTTTCCTACCTAATTTATAATTTAACCTTAAATAAAATTTTATCCAATCCGATAACTTAATTTTACTCATTAACCAAATTAAAAATTAAATACAACTTAATAATATTGTTAATTGTTAGTCAACTTACTTGTTGAGAAACTCACGCTATAAACACAGGAATGAACGAAAATGAATGAAGATGAAGAAAATAGAGAATACAAGATTTAACGAGGTTCAACAATTTGTCTACATCCTCGAGAACGTTTGAGCGGCTATGTTTTGTTAGTAGAGAGATAAAAAATATTAGGTTACAATTACAGATGATTATATAAATAACCCTAAACAAGGTACAATAACCAAAATACCCCGCACTCCTGACCCAGTCTACAAAGCCTATAACTTCCCCCTTTGGTATTATGAGCCATACCTAACATCACTTATCTAAAACTCAAAATTGTTAGATGTAAATTATATTTGTCTTACAATAAAATTTGACTTATTTAGTTATTTTTTTTTCTTTTGAATAACCTATCATAAATTAAATCAATTTAGTCATTAAAGCTTCTAATTTTTTTTTTGTTATCATGGTGTAAAATATTAATTATGATAACTAATGTCAATCTTTGAATATGTTGAGATTAGATAATTAATTAAAAACTTTATAAAATCACTAATCAAATTATAATTTTTAATTTAACCTAAATTAAAGACTTAATTATTTTTAGTTCTATTATTCACTTATTTTTTTCAATTAAACTATTTTAAAAAAAATAATTAAATACTTTAATTCTAAAATTGAAACAATATAACCTTTTAAAACTTAGTCAGATCCCTAACTGTGATAAAAAAAAATTAAAAGCAAGTTACCTTTTATATATTTTGAAATTGATATTTACTGTATTATGTATAAATTAAAATTACACATTGTTAATAATTTTTCAAGTTAATTAGAGCATCTCAATGGTAGTTACAAATTAATATTTAAGTTTTATAAGATTTTTTTCATGATATAAAAACTAAAAACATAATTTTAGATCTAGATAACAAAAATATTTTTTTGAAAAAATATATATTTCTGTTAATTATTAAATAAATCTTTAAAAATGTATATCAAAATTTACAAAAATTAAAACTTTATTAATTAGCTGTTAAGAGAATACTTTCCTTTAAAGAAAAAAACTTGTCATGCCTGGTTTTAAAAATTGAAAAACTGATTGAAATTTGTACTAAAAGTGAGATTAAATGAATAAAATAAATAAATAAATAATAGAGTTAAAAAACAATTAAACCTAATTTAAAGTTTTATTTATTTGGTGCCTTCAATGGTGACAAAAAGCGAAGTAAGTGACAATGCTATTCCTTTCAGTCATTGACGTTTGAGTCCGAGAGTCTCAGTCTGTGTTTCGCATCTTTCTCTTCCCTCACACCAATTTTCAGGTTGCATTCCAATCTCCTTCCCCTTTTCTCACATCCTTCAATTTTCATTCCACTGCTTGTTTTCATGTACAAGAACTTCATTTTTGACGGTTCGGTTTCTCGAATTTTTTTTACTTTTTTCTTTCATATGAATTTTATTCCAAACTTCTTAAATTTTTTTACTTATCTGACACTGCTTGATATTATGAGATGCCTAATTCCTACTTCTAGTAGAATGAGATGTTTGGTGGAGTATTGAAACATACAAGGGCTACCAACTGAGGGTTTTGAAGAATGACGAAGTTGAGGTAAGTGTCAACATGTGAAATGTTGTAGAGCAGAGGTTGTCAAGATGTTGGCTCTTGGGGATGTCCTATGATAAGGATTTGGGTATTGTGGATGGAGTATACAAGTGTTTAGATTCCATACGTTTCTGTTAAGTGTCAAATCTCGAAGGATTTTATGAAAATCCATTACAACTATATGAAACATGTAAGTATGTGCAATATAGAAACATAGAAACAGTGTCACTAGATAAATCAAAGATAAAAATGATTTTCTTTATAAATGATTTTTAAGGAATGAGATTTATGGTACTCTTCATATATGTAAATAGTACAAAATAATTTATGATGCAATGGGTTGTAATTTTTTATTTATTTTATCAATATCTAAGAAACATGATTTGAATTTGGATTCGCAGAATTTTAGTTATATATTTATTATGTCTTGTGAATTTTTTAGATGTTTTTAAATATGTATCAGACCCTTCATATAAAACATGATATGTATCCGATATGCGTAGTATATGTGCATCATAGGTCTTGAACGTTTATAGCTTTGTTTCTTAAAAGAAACTTCTTTAAAATATATATATATATATATATACATATTTGTGTGTGTATATGTATGTACCTATTCAATGAGTGGAATTTGATAGAGAATTTGGGTGGGTAGGAGGAAGAGAGACAGAAATAAAGAGATCAAAGAATTGTGCACGGACATGCATTAGGTGCTTTATTTTGTTAAATTCATGTGAAAATCTTTAATTACTGTTTGTGGTCTGTGTAGATGAAGAATACATAGTTTCAGAGGAAGAACAGGGTGGTTCTGTTGCAAAGAAAATGAAGAAGGGTTCTAGCAAAGGTTCCAGGAAGAGCATGTTGGAGATGGGCATGCAGGATGTTTCTATGGCTGCTGAAAAGGATCTAGAACTGGAAAGGAAGCTTTCCAAGAAACTAAAGGTGAAGGAGGAAAATTGAGGGGAATGGATGATGGGCTTAACTTATTACTTGAAGGAATGTCTTCTTCTTTTGATTTCGTGGGAGAGGGGGAGGTTCCTGGTATTGATGAATTGCCTGTGAAGAGATTGAAGAAGAGCTTGTCAAGTAAGAAGGACAAGTTGTCAAGGAAAAGAATGAAAGTGGAAGCAATGGATGATGTATCAGATCATGTAGAAACTTCTGATGAGGATGTAGAATTGGATGATATTGCTGACAGTTTGCCTTCAAGGAAGAAGCATAAGAAAAGGAAATTGTCAGGTCGGCCACAGGAAGATGGTGAAAAGGATGATGCTGTTGGCATGTCCAAGCCTGTGGAATCTTGTGGAATGGAGGGGAAATTGGGTGACAATCCTGTTGAAGTTCCGGAAAAGAAAGTCAAAGGAAAATATATAGCGCCTCACTTGAGAGCTCGTGCTGGCAATGAACCTGAAGAGCATACTCAAATTCGAAGACGAGTGCGAGGTAGGGAGGTTGGGCTTGTTTTGACGTTTGTATTTTTAACTATTTATCATTGATTATTTTAATTTCTCTTTGAACTTGTTCTTCAGGTTTTCTTAACAGGCTTTCTGAATCTAATGTTGAGTCAGTTACTGGGGAACTTTCCTTGATCTTTCAGGTATGTCACTCACAGGCATATAGTAGTCTTGAAATGAATGCTTGTTTGATTTCTTTTAACGAAATTCATATGATTGTTTTAAAATGGATAAAAGAAGAGTTGAGAAAGAATGTAAATGATTTTAGGAAATCTTAAAAACTAGTTTGTTTTCCCTTTTTATTCCTATTAATTGTGCATTTAACAACTTTTAAATTAAAAGAGGATGTCTTTTAGTATCATATGTACCCATTTCTAGAGATTAAGTGATTAATCTTATACAAGAAATATGACCTAGTTTGCCATTTAATTTTGATTTAGTTTGGAAGTGAAGTGCCAAGACCTTTTGTGAACTCTAGCATAGAGGTTGAAATCACTTTAGGGCATAGATTGATAGCTTTGATAAATTAGACCAACTTTCATTTTTTCTTTTTTTTTTTTTCTGAAAAATCTTGGTTGTCTTCTCACACACAAAAATGTTTATCATTGTAAAGTCATTTGTGCTACTACATTTCCCCTACTCTTTATGCTTTAAATTGAATCATATAGCATCATATAACCTCTATGATGTAATCTGTTGCAGTCTGTTGCTCGTAGTGTTGCTTCACAGATCTTGACCGAGGAAGTTTTGGCATCATGTTCTGGTGGTCCCCGTGGCAATCAACAGTTAAGGATTTTTGCCCTTCTGTTGTACTCTTACCTCGCTCAATGAAGTTGCTAAATCCTTGAAGTTTTGTTTTCTATGTTCAAAGCAATTTTTTCATCTCTATTTTGGTTATAGGAGAAGGTCAGAAAATAAATGAAGATATTCAATTAAATTTAGTTGAAGTCTTAAATGATAGGATGAAACCTTAGATTCATATGCTCCAATCAGGAAATGTCACGACATGCAAAATTAATGACATAGGAAAAGGAAGAGGATGAGGGTTTTCTTTGTACAGATAAGGGAAAATATGGCTGAAAATGCTTGTTTGGCAAAGATGTCTAAGATATGATTAGATACTTTTGTGCAGGACTCTGTAGTTTGGAATAATTAATCTCAGGTGTCGAGGTTGAGGCCATTGTTATTTTTGTAAAGAATGCCTAGGGACTCAGAAAGTATTGTTTGGTCTTTGGATATGTTAGATTTTTCCTCCTTGATCCTCTGCTAAATACTGTGTTGGTCCCCATGGCTATCCCAACTCCTGTAATTTTACCTGATGTCTAGCTTTCTAGCCATTTTATGCTGTCATGTTCATTGTAACTGACATATTTTCATATGAAGGTATGCTGCTGTTTTGCTGCATTTGTTGCTGGGATGGCATGTTTGGTTGGTGTTGACTTCAGTGCAAAGTTTATGGCTTCCTTTGCTAAATGCTTTGAGGTATATAAATTGTAAACAAATAAATTGAAATGTAAAAACCAATTTGTTAATGTGTTTTTTATTTGTTTCCCTTTTCAGTTTTTGTTTCTTCTCCAGATCACCTTTTGCTCTTATTAGTGTTTTATGGATTACAAAAGTTATAATCTTCATATATTTTCTGCCCAGGATGAGTACAATAAAGAAGACAATCTCTCCTTGCGGAATCTTACTCTTCTTTTATCGTATTTATGCATATTTGGAGTTTGTTCTAGGTGGGTAAACTGAACTGCACCGATCACTTGATATGAACTTATTTTAACTACATTTTTTCTTAAAATATGTTGTAATGCTTTTCAGAGATTTAATATATGACTTTCTGGTTATGCTGAGCAAGCGTTTAACTGAGACAGATGTCTCTATCATTCTGGCATTGTTACAATGTAAGTATTCTATCATTTTTAATTCCTTGTTTTTGGTGTGTGCTTAGTTCTAGTTATAGCTTACATGTATGTAAATGGTAGAGGTTTATAGAAAAGTTACTTAGTGATCCTTATCTCTAACAGACTGCAAGAGCATTGTATTCTTAAGCATCTAAACGAAGTACCACATTGAAGTGATAACTGGTGAAATGGACACTTTTCCCTTAAGCTTTTTGTGCTTTGTTGATACCATATGCACTTTGTTGGTGTTGCATGGGACAACTTTGATATTGATGCATATATTATAAATTTCTAATTTTCAAGTCTAAATTTTAGCTTTTGATCTGCTCAAAAGCACTTGTGCATGTGGCTAACTTAATATTGTCAGATAGCTACAGTCATATATTTCAATATTTGGTTTGTTCATAGAGCTAACCAGGGTACCTTCACTGAGACCCTGAAGCATCATTTGAGTTGTTTAGCTGACACCGCCTAGTGGGAAAATGCTTTGGTGGTGGTGGTTATAAATTTTTGTGTTTTTTAACCTCGTTGCTCTCTTGGCTCATACATTTATTTCCTTTATCTCCCCCTTATCTGTCAACTGATGATCCCATGTGATATACAGTAGCATGGCTACTTGTTGTATGAGTTACGTACGAACTTGATCAATGAGTAAACCATATGACTTATTTTTATTTTATTTTTATGAGTAGGTTGTGGGATGAAAATAAGGGTTGATGATCCAGCTGCCATGAAAGATTTCATTCTTAGCGTTCAGAATACATCAAATAAGTGGAAGGCTTCCTATGGAGATGACAGTCAAAAGAAAAATAGTAAAAGAGTGAGCATGCTTTCTTTTATCATAAATAGAAAAGAAAACTACTTTTTTTCCTACAATTAGTTCAACTCTGATTACTTGGCAATACTTGTAGATGGACTTCATGCTTGAGATCATATGTGACATCAAGAATAACAAAAGAAAGCCAAATGAGGACTCTCCACATCACACTCGGATTAAGAAGTGGTTACAGAAGGTCCCAGTGTCTAATTTTTGTTTTGTGGCATCGTCTGTATCTGAAGTTTCTTTTTCCAAATATTACCTGTTATGTTCCGTTGTTTTTCTTTTTTTTTCAAAATAAAATAAACCCCTTTAATTGAATCCATAAAAGGTAAAAAAAGAGAGCTAAGTTACATGTAGGCTGTGATTTTCTTAGACAAGGATGTTCCTGTGGCTGTGAGCATCCTTGCTGAAAAAAAATGCTAATGTTTATAAGACTATTCTATGTACTTTTTTTTTTCTTTAGAATTATTCAAGCAAATATAATCAAAGATCCGAGCTTAGGTATTATGGTTTAGCGTCTATAACTGTTTAAACTCTTGGCTTGTTGAAGATGTTGGTAGTTTCAGAGCACATGATATATTGTATAATTTCCATAGGTGTTAAGTTTCTTCACAAGATCAGCCTCAAAATATTTTGCTCTCATTGTGAACAGAAGATTACTAACTATCCAGACTAAATCTGCCTGGTAGCTCTTAAGTTGATTTGTGCATCTTTTAGTTTTGCTCAGCATATATGCATTGGGAAAAAGATTGTGATCTTCAGTTAACTTTTGTTATTCAAAAGGCACTCATATCATACCTCCTTCAAATTCTTAATTAAAATGTTGTTTTCAGTTAAGAGTTGATGACATTTTGATAAGAGGGCTTACATGGAGCAAGCTACTCGATCCTGACTAGAAGGGCCAGTGGTGGTTGTCTGGAGATACGGCATCTTCAGCCGTTAATGTCAAAGAAGTTGCCAACAGAATAGACAAAGATGTTCTTGAAACGCAAATAATGCTCCAGCTCGCAGCTGCTCAAAAGATGAACACAGATGCCAGAAGGGCAATCTTTTGTATAATAATGAGTGGGGAGGACTATGTTGATGCATTTGAGAAGCTTCTAAGATTGGAATTACCAGGCAAGCAGGTAAGCTTTTATTTCCTTTGTCCTTTTCTTCAGCAATGTGTCATTTCAATTATATGGCTTTTCCTTCTTGTGATGATATACAGGACAGAGATATCATGCGGGTTGTTGTGGAGTGTTGCTTGCAAGAGAAAGTTTTTAACAAGTATTATACAGTGCTTGCTTCCAAGTTATGCGAGCATGACAAAAATCACAAGTTCACTCTACAGGTATTGAATTTCTACTTGATGTGGGGCTGAGAAGAGAACTAAAAGGAGCTGTCATATTCTTTTCCTATGCATGTTTTTGTAGTTTTGCTTGTGGGATCAGCTTAAGGAGGTGGAGTCAATGCCACTAATGAGGTCAATGCACTTAGCAAAATTTGTGGCTGAAATGCTTGCCTCTTTCACTCTCTCCCTTTCTGTTTTGAAGACCGTGGATCTGAATGATATCACCTTGTTGACACCAAGAAGGGTCATGCATTTCCGCATTCTGTTTGAGGCCATTTTGGAGTATCCTGAAAACTTGGTATGGAACATATTCACACGTGCAGCAGTGATCCCTGAACTTGAAAGTCTTAGGCATGGCCTTGAGTTTTTCATCAAGGAGTACGTTGTGAAAACCAATAAAGATCTAACTCAAAAGTTCAAGTTAGCCAAAAAAGGCCTTAATAATGTGGAAGGAGTTTTGAAGTGAAAGTAAAATTTGGATTCTACCCAATTTTGTAGCTTAAATTTTGTGTCACCTGAAGGTAAAGAGGAATTGTTATTTTAGAGGAGGATTTTGAAATTTTTTATTTAATTGCCTTGATTAGTTGTTGTAAAGTGTTTTTGAATGAAAAGTGCTGAGCATGCTAAAGCTTGCCCAGTATACTTAATTATTGTTGGCATTTTAAATAGAAAGATAAGTCATAGTTGTTGTTTTTTGTTTATCTGAATGAACACGGGAATTGCGATTTTATTCAATTTCTTTGTTTATCAATTATTATTATTATCATGAAAATTAGCAAGGTTTTACAGTTTAGGGTATATATGTGGAATTGGTGGGAAAGTAACATTTAACCAATTCATTGTGTACTTGGCTGACATGTGAATATTGCTTTGTCCAACTCAGGAGTTAGTATTACGACTGTTTTTATGGGTTGTGTATCACTACTAGAGAACTTCTTTTAGGGTTGAATTGGGATTACACATTCTGAGATTATCAGGATGTGTGTGCCAGTTTCTAACAACATTTTGTATGTCCTTTGGATATACCTACTACCTACCTAGGCTTTGAATAAGAAACAAAAATAAATTGAAGCTCTTTTGGGGAATGGGAGGGGCTGAAGAGAGTTTGAAAAGAAGTAAGAAAAAAAAAAGCAAGCTCTCTTCTTTGCAGACATTCAGCAATGAAGCAGAATTGCAGGTTCAAGATTGCTTATTCCTGCTTTTGAATTCTCCCTGTGGCTGAGGTCTGAGAAGTGTAGAACCAAAAGAAAAACTATGTTTACAGATGCTAAGCTTAGAAAGAGTAGCAAGCATGAAGTGAAAGTGTATACCTGCTGATTGCTTTCTTTTACATTAAGACTCTGTCTTTTTTTCCATACAAAAAAGGCCCGTCTTTGTATAGAATGTGTTTTTGGATCATTGCTTTAACTAATAGATGGAGTTCAGTATTCTCATGATATTATAGTGATCACATATCACGGAGAACTTAAATTTGATAAATAATAGGAAAAAATAACCAAACAAGTGGTTTGAAATGCTAAAAGCAACATTAATTGGTTATTCATTGATATGAACTGATTTTTTTCCCATAAATTAACGAGACTAGCTCCTTTGGCAAATAAATGCAGAAAATAAAGGATCTAGAGTTCTGTAGATGCACAAAATCTCTAGCCCAACCACATGCCCTTTTCTTTTCTAGTCATATCTAGCTTGTTGTTACCTTCTTTCTCCTTTTAATCGCATTCCCTGTAACATAATTACACATGTTTCCCACGGAAATTCTGCTACTCACGTAGTTTCTCTTCTATCTACCCTGTTGTTACTTACAGTCCATATTTTGGTCTACTGCCTTGTGTTATTTACTTATAACTCCATCTGAATCACTGTTTATATTTATAAGTCTTAGATTGTATTGTAATTCTCCCTTGACGGTAATAGTGTAAAAGTTGTCAACTTGTATTCAACATGAAAGTTAAAATGAAGTTTTATGTTGGAAGTTGAATAACAATGTTGAAAATATTTGATGTAAAATTTTCAATTTAGTCATTAAAGCTTCTATTTTTTATATTGTCACAGTGAAAAATATTGCTCAATTATGATAAATGTCGATCTTTCAGTTGAGATTAATTAATTAATTATAAAATTATAAAATCACCAATCAAATTACAACTTTTAATCTAACCTAAATTAAAGACTTAGTTATTTTTAGTACTAGTATTCACTCATTTTTGTTCAATTTAACTATTCTTTTAAAAATTTTAATTAAAAACTTTAATTCTAAAATTGAAACAATATAACCTTTTAAAATTTAGTCAGATCCCTAATTGTGGAAGAAAAAATAAAAGCAAGTTACCTTTTATTTGAAATTGATATTTACTGTATTATGTATAAATTAAAATTACACATTGTTAATAATTTTAGATCTAGATCAAAAAAATATTTTAAAAAAGATATATATATATTTCTATTAATTATTAAATAAATCATTAAAAATGTAGATAAAAATTTACAAAAATTAAAACTTTATAAATTAGCTATTCTGGAAAGACGGTCTTTTAAAGAAAAAAGGTTGTCATGTCATGCCTGGTTTTAAAAATTGAAAAAATGATTTAATTTTTACTAAAAATGAGATTCAATGAATAAATTAAATAAATATTAAAAGTTAAAAAACAATTAAACTTAAATTTAAAGTTTTATTTATTTGGTGCCTTCAGTGGGGACAAAACGCGGAAGTAAGTGACGAATGCTATCCCTTTCAGTCATTGACGTTTGATTCTGAGTCTGAGTTTCTCATCTTTTTCGCTCACACCAATTTTCAGGTTGCATTCCAATCTCCTTCCCCTTTTCTCACATCTTCAATTTTCATTCCACTGCTTGTTTTCATCTAAAAGAACTTCATTTTTGACGGTTCGGTTTCTCCAAATATTTTTACTTTTTTTCTTCATATAAATTTTATTCGAAACTTCTTAAACATGTTTGATGGAACTGAGAATTTGGTATGAGTTTGGATCTTATGCTCTACCCTTTTACTAACCCGATATTATTGTCAATATTTGTTCCTGAGATATTGAAAATTTCTGAACTTTCGTGCCCCTTTAACCTGGGGTTAGGTTAAGTGAGGTTGGCTTTTGTATGAAGGTAGGAATAATGTTCTTTGCTGCAGTTTTATGGTGTCTTAGTGGAGGTTCTTGTGCTTTTGTAGGATTTGAAGCATGGCAGATTCAAAATCTGGATTGAGGAAGCCTGTGTTCACCAAGGTGGATCAGCTTCGCCCTGGGACCAGTGGGCACACTTTAACTGTGAAGGTTGTCAATGCTAAGATGGTGATGCAGAAAGGTCGCTCTGATGGTCCTCAGTCCCGTCAAATGCGAATTGCTGAATGTTTGGTTGGTGATGAGACTGGAATGATCATATTCACTGCCAGAAATGATCAAGGTATATATGTGTTATTGCTTTTCCCAAAGCTGTACATTTTCAAGTTTTTCCTCACTACATCATGGTATTTTTATTGTTGTCATTGTTTATTCTTTGGCTGGGCGAAGGGTTGTTATTTGGTTGTTTTGCACGGAATAATTGCATGTATTGTGTCTAGTGTTCTGTTTTGTCCATTTTGTGGCGGTCTGCCATACCTGTTCCGATGTCAGTTAGCTCTGGACTTTCATTTGTCCATTGACATGCATCAAGTGCTTTATTTTGTTAAATTCATGTGAAAATCTGTAATTACTGTTTGTGGTAACAAAAGAAAGATCTCCATATAGCGTACACACCTAGTTATCAAAGGAAAAGGTAATTTTCAGTTGTAGGAAAATGCAGTTTCTGAGTAAGCTAAATTTTGTGATGTTTCAGGGTCTCTTCCAGTTATTTGGTTATTGTGAGAATGTCTTGATTCATTGTTTTATCCAGTTGTTTGTACATGGGAAATTGGTAATGGATTAGGTATTGTATTTAGAAATAGCATGAATATCATGAAAATTCTGTTGTTGGTTAGTTAATGTTTTGTATGCCAAATAATCTAGATTATCGATTAAGAGGACATTTGCATGGCCGTTAGAGTAAATCAGTCCTATAGTCAGTTAAAGCCAACTAGATTTTCAGTTGTTGACATGCATTGATGTTCTTCGGTTGGTGTACGTGTATGTGTAAAGGAAAATTTCTGCACCCTCCAGGATATGATTGCACTTTTCTCTTCTCTTATGTAATGATAAAGCAAAATTTTGCACTATGTTTCCTACATTGTTGGTGATAAGTTATTCAACAATAACTGTAAAAAAATGATAGATATTCCACTCTTCGAATGTTGAAATGTATCTTTGGTTCTGTATGGTTATTTCTCTTAAACTCATAAAGGAGGTGTAAGACTTGAAGCAACTCGGGAGATATAGATTTGAAAAACTGATATAATCAGGGGAAGAATGGTAGCAAAAAACAGTGTCATTCAGGGCCTTCCCTAATTTTTCACGTGTCATCTATTTTGTGTAAACTACATTTCAGGATCTAGAGCAGAGAAGCCAGCTTTGTGCTACTTTTGATTTAAGTTGTTGCATTCTGGTTTATACTACTTTTTTGGTTCAATCAAAATATGTCAAGGTGACATTGGTAACTTTTTTTGTTCAACGGTGGTTGTCTAGAAGTATAGTGTTTTAACGTCATTACTAAAACTGGACTGGCTGATTCAATTGGGAGTTATTTAGTTCACTTATCTAAACAATATACAAAATTGGTGGACTAAAAGACTGGTTAAAAGGTGGTCAAAACCAGGTAAGAACCACTGCAAAAGAACTGATTAAAAACTTTACCCTGAATGTTTTTATTTTTTATTCTAAAAATGTTTAAAATGATTAAATGATCTTAGGTTTATATGTAAGATCTATCTATATGTGGAATTGGTGGGAAAATAAAATTTAACTAACTCCTTGTGTACTTGGCTGACATGTGAATATTGTTTTGTCCAACTCAGGAGTTAGTATTACGACTGTTTTTATATATCACAACTAGAGAACTGCTTTTAGTGTTGAATTGGGCTTACACAGTCTGAGATTATCAGGAAATAATGTGTGTGCCAGTTTCTAACAACATTTTGTATGTCCTTTGGATATACCTACTACCTAGGCTGTGAATAAGAAACAAAAATAAATTGAAGCTCTTTTGGGGAATGGGAGGGGGTGATGAGAGTTTGAGAAGAAAGTTAAGAAAAACCATGCTCTCTTCTTTTCAGACATTAAGCAATGAAGCAAAATTGCAGGTTCAAGGTTGCTTATTCCTGCTTATTACTTATTCCTGCTTTTGAATTCTCCCTGTGGCTGAGGTCTGAGAAGTGTAGAACCAAAAAAGAAACTATGTTTACAGATGCTAACTTTAGAAAGAAAGAGTAGCAAGCATGAACTGGAAGTGTATACCTGCTGATTACTTTCTTTTACATTTAGACTGTCATTTTTCACATACAAAATAGACCCGTCTTTGTGTAGAATGTGTTTTTGGATCATTGCTTTTACTAGTAGATGAAGTTCAGTATTCTCATGATATTATAGTGATCACATATCACGGAGAACTTAAGTTTGATAAATAATAGGAAAAAGTAATTCCCATTTAGGAAACAAGTGGTTTGAAATGCTAAAAGTGATATTAATTGGTTATTCATTGATATGAAATGATTTCTTCCCCTAAAAGTAATGAGACTAGCTCCTTCGGACAAATAAATGCAGAAATTAAAGGATCTAGAATATTGTAGATGCACAAAATCTCTAGCCGAACCACATGCCCTTTTCTTTTCTAGTCATATCTATCTTGTTGTTACCTTCTTTCTCCTTTTAATCGTATTTTCTGTAACATAATTACCCGTGTTTCCCACGGAAATTCTGCTACTCACATAGTTTCTCTTCTATCTACCCTGTTGTTATTTACAGTCCGTATTTTGGTCTACTGCCTTATGTTATTTACTTATAACTCCATTTGAATCACTGTTTATAATTTATAAGTCTTAGATTCTATTGTATTCAACATGAAAGTTAAAATGAAGTTTTATGTTGGAAGTTGAATAACAATGTTGAAAAGATTTAATGTAAAATTTTCAAATTAAATTGCAATCTAAACGAATATTTAAAGTGTTGGTTTGGAATGAGTAGAGTATTGTAATTTTGGCTGAGATGATGAACATTTTGTCGTGTTTCCAATTTTTCTTATGTTCAGTGGATTTGATGAAAGATGGTGCTACCGTGATCCTGCGAAATGCGAAAATTGACATGTTCAAAGGATCAATGAGGCTTGCTGTGGACAAGTGGGGCCGAGTGGAAGTGACAGAACCTGCTAGTTTCACTGTTAAGGAAGATAACAACTTGTCTCTCATC